>Ga0131853_10003045_pt1 | contig 30062 bp, 32 predicted proteins | sample TergutLab28metaG_FD_92764 | JGI IMG/M metagenome (GOLD analysis project Ga0131853, IMG submission 92764) | Labiotermes labralis P1 segment gut microbial communities from Petit-Saut dam, French Guiana - Lab288 P1 (version 2) (version 2) | ecosystem: Host-associated > Arthropoda: Insects >... | reverse complement strand
CTTTGTCCATTGGGCCGCTGGGAATCCTGCGGCGTTACCTACGCTGACTTGCCCGATCCATCCGTCGAATGCACCCCAGCCTGGGCGACCTGGTGCGTGACCACTTTGGGTGATTTGGCCGTGGGGATTGGTGTGTGAGGTGAAGGTTGGCTGGGTCCAGAAGGGTGTGAAGTTGATGAGGTTGCCGCTTATTGTATTAATTGCAGGTGGTTGCAATTTTGCGGGTATACTGATTACCTCGATTGTTATGGTATCGGCCAGACCTTGAACGGCCAGCATCGTATCCCCAACCCCAAACCACATACTGTTCATGACCCTGCCAACAAATGATATTGATCTTCCGTTTAAATTCATATCGCGGTCGGATAATGCGGCATTCCAATATCTGCTTGTTATTCTTGTGGTTGTTCCTCGGCCCTCAAAGTTTACTGTTCTTTGGGAGCCATTCGCTTGATGGAAGTGCACATTAAATGTTGTATCGTTACCATGGAGATGGATTAATGTGTCAGGGACAAGCATCTCGTACCTGCCGCGTTGAAGGGGGCGGGGGATTTGTGAAGATGGGGTTGCCTCGACCCTGACATTTAGGCGTTCCTGAACATTTAGGATGTTGCTGGCATAGGACCTGCCTGCATCACCTGCGAATATTATTCCAATTAAAACATAACGACCTTCAATAATTGCGAAGAGTGGCCCACCGCTGTCACCTTGGTCAACGCCTGCTGTTGTTCTTATCACATGATTGTGGACTCTTCCACTGGTCGTAGTAAATTCTAGCATGCTTACATGCGTAACAATTCCTTCCGTTCGGCCTGTTCTTGCACCAAATTTAACTACGGGCATGTTTTCTCTAATCTCCTCACGATGCGTTATCACATATGTATCTCGAACTACATTGCCTCCATAGGAAGCGGATGATGTAAAGTTCCAAGCATTTTGATTAAAAAAGGGAACAAATGCTGAATGAGCATTTCCACCTACTTGATGCCATCGATCCGCTTCTTCATCTCGAATTCTACCTATTATTCGGCTAAAACCTATAATTGGTGGGGTAAATTCTGGCAACCCACTAGAAAGTGAAGCATTCCCAAGAACGACATGACCAGCTGTCAGTATACCTCGATTACCTGTTATATTACATGTAGCCTTAGCACCAATAGAGCCATATGGGTTTAATAGACAAATTCCATAACTTATCATTTTTCCAGCGTGTATGTTATTCCTAGGCATAGAAAGAAAATTTGGCTCAATTAAATCTAGGTTTTGCAAGGCATCATCACACTTCTGCCTGGTAAAACCTCCGCTAGCTACATAGGCGGCAGGTATTTGCTGTCCATCGACGGCATAGCTATACTCTTTATTCATAGAGCCAAATCCTGTGCTTACAAGAAATACAGGCCCTAGCACTACAATTGTTAATAATTTACACATCCACTTTTTCATTTTCCCTCCTTTTTTTACGGATAACAGTTTGAGATACTGCTATGCCAATAATTACGCTAACAATTGCTATATGTGCCCCTATATATGCCCAATATTGCCATAGAGAGGCAAGTCTCGGAACTAGGTCACTGGGCGGTACCCATGCATACGAAATATCACTTCGTCCCTCAAGCGCCGCGACCGCGGCTTGGGTATTCTCCCGACTAGGCTCGGATAACCATAGACTAAGGCTAATATGGATCGTCCCAGACTCATGTCTCTCTACTTTTTTGAAATCAAACTCTGGAAAATGACCTGGGGTGAATTCTGTATCCACATGCAGTACAGATGCTTCCTGTGTAAGGATCACGGAAATCCTGTCAATTATCATATCGTCAGAACCGCAGCCTGCAAGTAGTAATGGTATCATCAGTACGAAAACCCCCATACCCAACAACATTCTACAAATTATCCTCATTTTGCCTCCTTCTTTTTTTTTGAAACAGCCCATAGCAGAGCAATAAGACAGTCAGCATTGCTATGATAAAAATAATAGCCCAACCTATTTGCCTAGGTAAATATATATACGGTATAGAGTTTACTCTATAAACATCAGGCCTCTCCTGCAAAAACTCTATCGCCTCTAGTACATTAGCTCTGCTTGGATACTTAAGCTCTAGCGTCAGAGAAATTAATCCTTCAAATTCGCTTTGGATAACACCTGTCAAAGCAACTTCATCCCTGAAACAATCTACTGTGAAAGTTCTGTCTTCTTGAATTGCTATTTCACTTGCCGCCTGTGTTAATTCTACAGATACATGACTATGGCTGAATTCTTGCCTATTTCCACACCCCACCAGCGAAAGTGGCACCGCCAGCAGAACCAATCCCAAGCAAACTGCAAATAGAAACCTCAGCATTGCTTCAGTTTAATATCTACCATAACGACTGTCAATAAATTTAGAACTTATCTGTGAAACCTTGGAACGGATCTTCGGCCAGCTCCTCAATAATGATTTGTTCGGGCTTGTCTTTGACAAGCAGGTTGACCAGTTTGTTGGTAGGTTGGATGAATACAAGCAGGACCGCCGCCGTCGCGACATTCAAAATCAGACTGAATATTGTTATCTGCCAGACCGCGTGAATGCCGTCAAATAATGGGGCAATCTGGTGCTGCAACGGCCAAACAATAGGCAAGAATATTAGGGTGCCCAACAGGTTAAATAGAAGGTGCATAATCGCGGCTTTCTTGGCACAGCGATTGGTCGGAATTGCGGCAATTAACGCCGTGAGGGTCGTTCCCAGCCTCATACCGAAGACAAGGTACATAATCGCAACAAAATCCAACAACCCTGCATATGCCATTGTAATGAATATAGCCGTAGCCGCGGTGGACGATTGAATGATAGCCGTCAGAGCAAAGGCAAGTAATATAAGAAGGAGAGGGAATTGTACTGCCTCGAACATACTCTCGAACCCGTTTGTCAAGTAAGTTCCGCCCAGGAAATCAGGGCGGAAGGCAAGGCTCATGATTTCCAAACCAACGAAAATAATACCAAATGCAATCAGGATATCAGCGATTTTATTCGCACGCTTGTGTTGGGTTAGTATCTTGACCAGTGCCCCAAAGAACACAAATGCCATAAAGAAATACTTGACCCTAAACGCCGACAGGGACAGCAGCATATTAGAAAGGGAAGTCCCTACATTAGCCCCAAATATAACTGCGGTGGATTGTGCCAAGGTCATAACCCCAGCATTAACCAAGCCTACTATAATAACGGTAGTTGCGGTTGAACTTTGAATAATAGTCGTTGCCCCCGCACCAACACCAAAGCCAACAAGACGGTTGTTTCCCATCTTTTCAAATACCTTCTTAACCCGCTCTGTTCCGCCCGATTGCAAGATATTAGAGAACTTGACAATTCCAACAAGGAACACGCCAACACCTGTCAGCAGGAATAAAACCGAATACAAAATCTCCCAAAACATGACAAACCTATCTTAGCATGTGCAAAATTTCTTGTCCAATTATTGTTGCTTGCCATCGTAACCTTTTTCAATCAACTTCATGCGTTCCAGGGTGGTGTCATGAATTAATTTGCTGAGATCTACAATAGATTTCTCATCCATGCCGCTGGCTGCAAAGTGCTTTGCCCCTAATTTTTTAGCGTCTTCGTATACATGTGTAATGTTCGTTAAGGTTTTTAACTTGTCTTTCACGGTATGCATTTTTTCCATAAAGTCTTCGTATGTATTTGAATAATCCTGAATAATTTGTGGGGCAATTGTGTTGAGGAATGTGGCAAGGAATATATCTTCGGGATAGCGTCGTTCGCCTATATATGCATCGATTTGATTAATATAGGCAATCCCAGTACTAGGGGATAAAACAATACCAAAGTTATCCCAATCATCACCTATCAGGACTTTCGCCAACCGTTGGTCAATCAGGGACTGTTCAACTTTGGGTTTGAAGGTAGGGGATTCGGTCAGTTTTTCGATATGCTGGACCGAAATACAATTATTCCAATTCTGTGAGATTTTGCTCTCGTAAAATGATGTTATGGTTGAACCATATCTCGGGTCCACATCAAGGCCAAGTGTTGCACTCTTCCCGCTGCCCAGTTCTTTTAATATTTCTGCTTTAACCGCATGCCTAAGATTCGAGAAACTGCCTTCAGCCCTACTCTTGACATACTTGCCATCTTTTGTCAGACATTTCTTTGGCGTATATTTATGTAATTTATAAAGACTCTTGTCCTGGTGCAGAGGCGAGGGGTGTTGTTGTTGTTTGAACTCGTCAATAAGGCTTGGTCCAAAGCCGTATTTTGCCATAATCTCCAAAATCTGGTCAGGGTTCAGCCCCTCGGTTGCCTGTCGCAGCAGCTCAACAGTCCCCGCCTGATCGTTCGAACTGATAGGTCCATTTTCGTTATACAGCTTGCCATCATTACCCTTATATATGTAAGGTACCAGAGGTGTTCCATTATTTTCCATCATGAATTATACATTAAAACTGTGGACTTTGTCAATATTACCGCCCGGCCCAACTTCCGCCCCATTGCCAGGAGTCTGTCCAAAGTTTCTAAGTTGCTGACCTTGCAAGTTTCCACTGTTCAAAAGCATTGTGTTTGGATCGTGGTCGCTGGTCGCCATGTTAATGAGAGAGCCATTGAAGAATCCTACTTTCATTCCAATCATTGGGGCTTTATTGCATAATGTTGCTGGTCCAACATACGCAATCGTTGTGTGGGATAGGAAATTCCCAACCAGACATGTTCCACGACTGTATCCAACCAAGCCTCCTATTGCTCGATTACTCGAGGCATGGGCGTGATTGACCCCTGCACGGTATACTCGTGAATTATGAATTTGAGCTCCATTAAATGAGCGCCCTGCAACACCACCCATGTCACCATGACCATAAATAGCCGCCCTAGATACATAGTGGGTGAATCTGCTGCCGTGTATTCTGCCGTGATTATCGCCTACAACACCGCCAAGGGATGAGTTCCTGCGATAACTTCGCAGAACCCCTGTGACCCAGACATTCTCGATTCGACCTTGACCACCATTTAGTCCCGCGATTGCCCCAATATTTACCAAGTGGCTCTCGTTGCGATTATCAATTCTGATGTCGACTGCGGTCATACGGAAGTTGCGGATTGTGCCATAGTTACGCTCAAACAGTCCGAATCGTGTTGTACTGTTTGGGATGGTTGGGTTTATAATCCTCAGTCCGCGGATATGGTGCCAACCCCCGTCAAAAGTCCCGCGAAACATTGGAATCGGTGTCCAGTCCCTGCCCAAATCACGCAGGTCGATACTGTTGACTAGTCTGAAATTCCCGTACGGGTTGGCTCGGACAATGGTGTCCAGCTGCTGGGCAGTGGTGATGGTTTCCATTGCGGTACGAACAGCACGATAAGCATTAAGGCGTCCGCCTGATATCGAAAGCGTAGAAAGACTTACTGCATGGTCAACAGTATTTCTGAGGATTTGGGTGATTTGGGCTGAAGACAAACATGGGTTTACTGTTCTCATTAGGGCGGCTACTCCTGCGACCATTGGTGCTGCGAATGAGGTACCTTGAACCTCACGATAATAATTCCAGCTTTGAAATGGCCAAATTCCCGACCTGAACCTTTCAGTTGTTGTTAAAATTTCACTTCCAGGTGCAAATAAATCTACGGCTTTTCCATTAGGGCCAATACCGAAATTGGATGAACTTGACGATGGTTGCGAAGGATTAAAAATCGACCTATTGTCATTTCGGTTTGATGCACCTACCGCGATTACACCTGGGTATGCGGCGGGAAACTGGGGATTAACGGCTATATTATCACCTTGATTTCCCGCGGATGCTATAAAGACGCCACCGAGTCTTATAAATTCATCGATAGCAGCTGCTTGGGCAACTGTTGGCGGAGCATTCCCAATTATATTTCCTCTTTCATCCCTAAGGACCCACCTGAAACTTGCATTGATAATCCAAATATTATTGTCTATGGCAAATTGTATTGTATTGGCAAAGCCTCTGTTAGTTTCATCCCAGCTTAAAGGCACAAGTGATACATTACCTACGCCAGCAATTCCTTCGTTATTGTTTTGAACCGCCCCAACCACACCCGCAACTTGCGTTCCGTGTACTGAAGTAGCGGTATAGCTTCCCCTCAGTCGCAACAAATTTGCATTAAGATCTGGGTGATCCTGCACACCACCTTCCATAATTCCGACTCGTACATTTCGACTGCCACGGGTTATTCTCCAGGCATCTGCTATGTTAATTCTGGATAGACCCCATTGCCTATTGAACAGGGGGTCATTAGGAGTTGTAGGAAGATCTGGGAATAGATGGGGTGGGCGAGGCCCAGGTGGCAAAATTAAATTAGGTGAGAGCAACTCGTCCTCAACAGTATCTGAAATTGCGTATACGCCTAGCATCACTGGCTCAGCAGCCAAGACTTTGTTTAATTGATTCAGCTCGTTAATCGCATGGAGGACATTTTCTCTGCCACCTTCCGAAAGTCTTAGTCGAATAATTTGGTTAAAGCCTTTATCTCCCTCACTATGGATTCGCTGTGGTCGGTTTGATGAATTGTTTAAACTTTCAACCGATTCAAAGAATGATGATCTTCCTCCCTCATACTGCACGACAAAATCACTGGCACTAAAAGACTGATTCACTAGGCTGTGACTGCGTCTTAGAGTTACGGTGATATAATAATCATCAATTCTCCCAGCAAAGTTTTCCCAATCAACTTCACAAACTAATACATCCCCTCGCCCCAGCGACCGAAGGTCATGATCTAAAGAAAAAATATTCTCAGCTTCACGCACTAATTCATGCCAAACCCCACTTGATGGTGGGGTAGCAAAACCATAACCGACAAGGACTAATGATGCCAGAATCGCCATACATGAAATTGAAATTATTTTAATTATTTGTTTTGACTTCATATCCCTCTCCTTTTAACCGGGTTCTGCTGAAATATTACTTATTACCCTTTCAGCTGAGTACACGAATGGCAGCTGTATTAAGACCTCAACTGTTTCTAGAGCATTTTCTTCGCTTGATTCCTCTAACATAAGGCGAGCTATAAATCCAGGCATAAGCCAAATTATCTCTGATACTTTAATAGGTAAAAAATCCTCACTTGTGAAGCTTCCTGGTCTATAGTCTTCGTGGACTACTATAATAACCCTATCGTCATAAAATTGCACCCCTCCACCTCCATTAGGATAATCTTTACCACATCCTACCATTGTGATAGGCAGTGCTATTAACACCAAAGCTACAATGATAGGAATCGCAATGGTTTTAATAATTCGTTTTAACTTCATTTTTCCTCCTTCTTTTTAAGAAATCTCACCTAATGATAAAAATATTACTACCACTTTTCTCATCATGGTTTACCTCCTTTTTTCCTAAGGATCAATACTATTCAATCGGAATAGTATCACCAGTAGCAAGCCCCAAGCCTACTGCCGAAATAAATCTTCTCATTAATTTAAGTGTATAGTTCTTATAATAGATATGTCAATTAAATCTCTCGGTTATTTCTATTGGACTTTGTTGGTCTAGAATGCTATGCTCTAGGCATGAAAAAATTTGATGTTATAGTGATTGGTGGGGGCCCTGCGGGTCTGACGGCGGGAATTTATGCCGTTCGTGGCGGGGCGAAAACCCTACTAATCGAACGCGAGTTTTGTGGTGGTCAAATGGTATCAACAGGCGAGATTGAAAACTATACTGGCTTTGAAAAAATTACAGGCCCTGAACTGGCGATGCAAATGTCCGCACATGCCGAAACAGCAGGGGTCGAGATTTCCTATGAAAATATCACCAGTGTAGACCTGAAAAGTAAAACCATCCAAACAGAAGAAGAGCAGTATCAGGCCAAGGCTATCATTATTGCAACGGGTGCCAAACCACGAAAACTGGGATGCGAAGGGGAGGAAGAATCAATCAATAGGGGAGTTCATTTCTGTGGCATTTGTGATGGGGCAATGTATCGTGATAAAGATATCATCGTTGTTGGCGGTGGGAACTCCGCGGTCGAAGAAGTCCTCTACCTTTCAACGATGGCAAAGAGTGTCACAATCGTCAATATCACACCTGATTTTAACGCCGAGGAAGCTAACCTAAAACAACTAAAGGTTCTTAAAAATCTAACAGCTGTCCACCACAACCACATAGTTAAATCTGTAAACTTCCCGATAATTACTATTCAGAAAGTCGGCAAGGATTTCGAGCCCGTACCTGATGCTCTGACCGAACTGTCTGCCGATGCCGTATTTGTCGCTATAGGCCGTGTTCCAACTACGGAACTGTTCACTGGTCAAATTGAATTCGATAACTGGGGCTATATCAAGGTAGATGCAAGCATGCAGACCAGTCTCAGCGGCGTTTATTCCGCAGGTGACATCAACTCTAAGACCATTCGTCAAATTACAACCGCAGCATCTGATGGCACGATTGCCGCATTAAATGCGATTCACCATGTCAAAAACGCAAAGTGACATGCCTTCATATAATGAGGTATGGCAAAATATTTCGGGACAGACGGCCTGCGTGGCAGGGTAGGGGAAGACCAGCTTTTAAACAAGAAGTTTGTCACCAGCCTAGCCACCGCAATAGCTACATATGCTGGTAAGGGCTTGGTCCTTATAGGGCGTGATACAAGACTCTCGGGAGAATGGATAGAGGATATCTTTATCCAAGTTCTAACTAATCATGGAATAGAGGTCAAATCCCTTGGAGTCGTTCCAACAACGGCATTATCGTACATCACCTCAAGGACCGAAGCGACTTTGGGCGTTGTAATAACCGCATCGCACAATCCAGAACCATGGAATGGAATAAAGCTCTTCTGTGAACATGGTAGAAAATTACGAGACGAAGAGATTCGCAAGATTGAAAGGAGGTTGGAATGTTAAATCTCTGGATTGATTTCTTGGTAGAGTCCTTCAGCGGCTTGCGGGGTTTGCCCCTGCGAATAGCAATTAACTGCGTAAATGGCAGTTCTGTTAAAGTTGCACGCGAGGTTCTGACTCGCTTGAAACTAAACTTTACTCTTTACAATACGGAAGGGGTGATAAATACCAGTCCACAAGAGATGAAAGAATTCGATGTTGGATTTGTTTTTGATGGGGATGGTGATAGATGCTCTGTTGTAGGTATACACGGAGACCAGTTGCTGGCATCATTAGCGGTATGGTTAAAGCAAAAAAACATGCTGAACGACAGTCAGATCGTCGGAACAATTCTGTTTAACAGCGGCACGGAAAAATGGTTAAGGGATCAGGGCATATCTGTGCTACGCGTTCCCGTAGGGGATAAAAATGTTTGTGAAGCCCTGGAGGCATACGACCTGTCCTTGGGAGGCGAGGAATCTGGCCATGTTATAACTCCGCATCTATATCATGCGGGAGACGGTCTAATGACTGCACTTCTTGTTCTGCAAATGCTCTCAGAAATATCTGAATTCCCCGAGGTTCCTCTTGCACCTTCCATCACAAAAAACTTCGATGCAACACAATCCATGAAAGCCTTTCTGCGGACAGACAGTTTCAAAATTTTCCTGCGTGAACTTAACGAACTAAACACCGATACACGAATAGTAATAAGGCCTTCTGGAACGGAGGATCTGGTGAGGGTGCTAGTAGAGGGTTAAACCTGACTTCGTTCTATATCCTGACTAAAAGGATTTTCCGAGCGAGTATTAACTTTCTTGGGCCTTTTAATCGGCTCTTTCGATAATCCCAAATTTTGAGCCGCATCTAATCTAATAGCGGCGATTTGGGCCTGAGCTTGTGCATAAGCACTTTTTGAAACTTGCTTTGCCATAATTGCGGCCATATTTGGATCCATTGTAAAGCCCCTGCCCATTGCGGTAAAGTTAACTGGAGCTCCACCAGAATTACGGAAATTCTCCAGCAAAGTTACCATCGCGTCAGTCGGTAAATTTTGACATTCAGTCGGTAGGGTTCCCCTGGGGTCTCCAAGTTGTTGCAGTGCTTCAAGTTCATCTATACTTAGCGGCATATTATTCCTCCTTGTTTAACTCACTTTATCAATATCTGGGCCTAAACCGGCTATCGCACTTGCAAGTACTTCTTTTACATCCATTCTTTCAAGTACAGCGTTAAACTTTCCATCTTTAATCAAGTTATACAGTGCAATTGGAGTAAGGCCTAACCCCGCTGCGATTTTTATCATTTCGTTTGATTCAATTGATTTTACTTGCTCAAGTTTATATATAATGTTGTCCAGTCTATTTTTATCATCCCACCTCTTTGCATTTGCCATCCTCTTGAATTTATCAACACCCAGTACAAAGTCTTTCCAGTCCTGATCACGCTTAAAGTCTTTTACTGTTGCTTCCATCGGTTGCATCGCTACTCTGTGTGCCGTGCTACCTACCTCTTCGCCTTGCTTATGTAACCTTATATTTGTTTCTTCTGTTCTTTCGACTGCGGCAAAGGTGTGGTCAAGTGCTTGGTCCGCTGGTCTGTTGCGAACCATATGAATTGCTTGCTTCAGGGCCTTGCTAAATTCTTCCCTAATTGTAATACCTCTCACTTGCCCTTCAATATACCGTATCTCCCCAGGCGTGAATCCTTCTGCGGTTAATGTATCATTTAGGGTTGTAACCCTCTCATTGGTTTTAATCCTATTTATATCTATATTCTTCTGTGACTCAATATCCTGCAACTCAACTTCGTGGTCGGCCTTCTCTACCGCCAAGAGCTGGCGGCCTGGGTTAAGGGTCTGCTCGTCAAGAATGTCTGCATCAAGCTGTATTTGCTTCGCCTCTCGTTCACCAACTCGGGAATCTCTTTGAAAGGTTACTGCTTTCTCATAGAGGGCGATAAGTGCATTCCTCTGCCAGCCAGGGCCGGCCATGTCAATTTGACCTTTAAGATAGGCAAGAGCAGCCTCCTTTTTACTGAAGAGTCGCAGCATCCTCTGGGTCTTGCTGCTTCTCATAGGCACTACTGTAAGAGGGGATATATGTCTAAAGACAAGCCTTTGCAGTTGACGCTCCTCTCTCGTTGTCAAACCTTTTTTGCTCATGCCCTAATTATACCAAATAATCCTGCGTTTGACAAGTAGATAATTTAATTGTAAAATTAGTCTGGAGGTTTTAAATGGATTTTAGTGAAGAACAATTAGACATATTTCTTGCGGAGCAAGTTAACGGGATGGATCAAGATGATCTAGAAAGAACCGCCGATACTTACAGTGATACCATAGACGCAATGGTAGGCGGAGCAATGGCAGGTATGGGTTTTGACGATGATATGCGGAAACTGAAATTCGAAAAGGAATCTCAGTTCGGTGATGATCACGGTGTGTGGGTTGAACGGAAAGCAAAAAGGTATACCAAAGGACAAATTATCCTTGCCATGAGAGGAGTAAGAAAAGAACTTGATAAAACATGGGATAAAGTAGCAGAGCTTTCCAAGCAGGCAGATGAGAAAAAAGAGGCTGGCCAGGATTACTCCGCAGAAATGGCCGAGATGAACGATGTAATCACAAGCATTGCTGAAGATAGACCCTACCTCAGAAAAATTATGGAGAACATGTTTCGTCAATATGGTGAAGCTGTCGAGCAGGAACTTGGCGAGGATATCTTGGGCCAAGTTCAAGAAATTTTAACAAGCAATGCACTTCCCGAGGGCCTAAGTGACGAGCAAAAGGCCAACATTGAACTATGCCGTAAAAAGGCTAAGGAAGGTTCCGAAACGATTATAAGTTCCATCGCACAAATGCTGGGCCTTGATCCATCTCATGGGTTGATTACTAATCTATCCAATGATGGGGAGATGAAGTCTCTTGTGCAGGAGGCTGTGATTTTGGCGGGGGAAGGCCAGATAAAGGGCAGTCTAGGTGCGGGACCCGAAGGGGATAATACAGTCATGGCACTTGGAGGAACCGAAAAGTCCACTGATGCCTTTGGTCGCTACAATACAGTCCTCCAAAAGATTTATGCAAGGGTCAAAGGCAGTGCCCAGCCCCTGCTTGGGGATGCAAAAGCCAGTATTTCCCAGATTGAACAAAGCCTTCTAAATGACATACAGCCCGAGGACTCCAAAAATGTTGTCCTTGATAAACTTGCGAACGCAATTGAAGCGGCGAGAAGATACGGCAAATTCGGCAAGAATGAAACCCAGCGTCTCGAATCTCTCAAAAAGGTTGTCCAGAGCTCAAGCGGAGAAATACAAGGTGCTGCGGTCAAAGGAACCCTCGAGAGAATGAGGACCGAAACGACACTCGAGCCAAACGATCCTTTTGAAACTTTTGCCGTTGACTTTCAAGACAAGGTGGCAAGTGTCGCCAGTTTTGGTTCAGCAGCCGTTGTTTTGGCTAATCACTATCAACACGAAGATGGGCAAGAGTTCAAGATGTTGGATACTGCTGACTTCTTCTCCAAGACAAGGAAACATTTAGAGGAAGCTGGAATAAACATCCCAACCAAGTTAACTGAAAGGAAAAAGGAGCAGAGTGCAGAGTTAAACACTTCCTTTTCTACTGTATTTCCTTTTAGAAACGAGAATATAAAGAAGTCCTGGGGCTTGCTAAAGGGTCTTCTAGATATCTGGGCACTCCAATCTGCGGGATTTTCGGAGAAGCAAAAAGCAGCCTTGGAACTTGATGATCAAATAAGGGCTAATCTTCCTGATAGCTTTTGGAAGAAAAAAATTGTAGATGAAAAAAGTAAAAAAGAGAAAAGAGCAATATACGCTGGAGTCAAAAGGGAGGTTATGCGTGATAATGCTATAGAGAAAGAAATAGAAGATAGGATTACGGAAAGATATAAGGGGTATAGAACACTTCCTAAAGAACAGCAAGATGAAATATATGAAGAAATCAAGGATAAGGTTGAACGAGAATTCGAAGAAAAAACAAAAAATAGAGGAGGTTTTAATTTCACGGAATCAGAGATAGCCCTTAATGACATCCTTGCTGAGGAGATAGAGGCGGACATGCCAAGGCAAGCAGCAGTAAAAGAAAAACAGGCAGAAGTAAAAGAGAGGAATGACTATGCTAGTGTCATTGAGCTTGATATGATTCGTAAGGTTTTAGACATAACCGAGTTGAAAATGGTAAATAACCAGGAAGGGGTCGAGGAGATGGAAAACCAGGTAAATCAAGCTGCAGGACTTCGCCGCAGAGTACTGGATAGTTCGGAGGATGTAGAGACATTTAAAGGTCTTGCAGAAAAAGCGAAAATGGAGAGTGCTATAGAATTTAAGCACATTGTAGATTTAATCCAAAGAAATATGGTGGCTACGGATCCGAGTACTGGGTTGATTAAGCAGGCGAGCTTCATGGGTAACTTGCCAGGGGCGTCAGTTCCAGAGGTTCGTGCCCAATATCAAAATCTTTTCGAAAAGCTTGATAAAATTGTCAAAGCTAACGAAAGTTCCAATAGAGATTCTATTGAAGGGTTAAGCAGGGATGCATTTACGAAAAACCTATATTCAATAATCCGTCAGGGCAAACAGGCAGAGATAGCAATACAAAATCCAGATGTATACCCACCACCAGAACCGCCTATGTAATCATATAAGGTCTCTCTCCCTGTGGTGGTGCCTATGGCACGCACAGCGTTCAATTCTCTCTAATTTCTCCTCAATCTCACGATGTCGTCTTCTTTTTTCTTCTCTGTGTTCATCATGTCGTCGCCGCTCGTGGTGATGATGTCCGCACGGATCACAGCAACATGCACATCCGAATCCATCGGTCCTGCCGAATCGTCCACGCCCATCTATCGCAGCACAAGGGTTACAGCATGGATTGCATGGGTTGCATGGATTGAACCCAGGTGATGATGGGTATGACGGATACGATGGAAGTGTTGTGGGGTAGTTATAGTCTGGAACATACACAATGTCACCATAAATGGTTCTGACCGCACGAACGGAGCTATGGCCACCTCGTCCTCCACGAAGACCTATATGATCTTCAGAGTGATGCTCTTCTCCTTGGCCTTTAAGCAAGAGGAAAAGCATCAACAAAATACTGGTATTATTAGCCAAATTCATCTCGGTGTTATTGGCATACAATCCCAGACCCAACAAGGCTGGGACTAACATTTCATTACCTTTAAGCATTACGCCTCCTTTTTCGTTGAGATTAGATATGAATTATCTTCGTCTATTGTTACTGGTAGGAAACAAGGGCAACTCAAAAAAATCTCTACATGCATCCTCGCTGAAACTTATTGCAGGCGGAGTAGGTGCAAACCCATACGCAGGTATCATCAAGTCGGTCTCTGCAATTACTTTCAAACTGGTTGTTACGCAAATTGTCGCATTTGCGGTCAGAGATACCGCGTCAACGGTACCTACTGTTGATTGCACGCCGCACTGGGCAAGAATTTCAAATGGAAAGATACTCTCCCTAGGAACAAATAGGATAATATCATAATTAGCGGTACAACTACTTGACACCGTGTGTCGGACCCCAACATCATCTATAAATTCTACACTCAAGGGTATATTCAATCGACACTGGACTCGTGCAAAATTCGGTCTCTCACGAACCCTAGTGACTTGCAGGTTGCTAACCAGTGGTGTTGGTGTGGTTGAAACCGCTTCGACAAAGGTTACGGGCACAACCTCACGCGGGACATTCTCCAGAAGCAAGGTAGTATTCTCCATATTGTCTTTGCACAGGGCCGAATCCAAAATCCGTTTTGCCGACACCGCCACACGATGGCATAGACCTACACATGCATCACCTCTGATTGGCCCTGGTCTGTCCCGCACATTTGCTTGAAAAAATGACATGCGTTTCTATATGAGTTGACATTACAAAATGTGTTTGGTATAATATAGTATGAGCTTCAAAACCTTGAACCAGCAGGAAAATTAAACAAGTGTATAGGGGATCCTATGCACTGTTTTTAGTGCCTAGGGTTCAAGGGAAGAAAACTTTGTTTTTGAACACCTAGGTATAACCTAGGTGTTTTTGATTTTGAATTAAAAGGAGGTGAAAATGAACTGTATAATCAGGACCGCAATCAAGCGGCGAATATTTGCTGGTACAGCATGTTCGGCAGATATCGAGATATTAGCATATCTTAAATTAATAGAAGATTTAAAAGGAGAAAAAAATGACAAAGAAGAAAATCTTGAAAAAGATTAAGAGGGAGAACATTCGATTTATCAGGCTGATGTTCGTATGCGACAGGGGGTATCCCCAAATCAGTTGAGATAACATACCACATTTTAGTGGATGCTCTTGATGGCAAGGTCACTATTGATGGGGCAAGTGTTTTTTCTGCAACTGCTGTCCACAATTCAGACTTGGCATTAATTCTTGATTTAAGTTCATATAGGCACGGGGCGATTCCGACAATCTTTTGTGAGATTGAAGGAGTTTGACCTCGCTCAATTCTGAAAAAAGAGCTGGGTGGAAGGAAGGTTAGCATAGGATTCGAGCTGGAGTTCTTCTTGTTGGATGAATCTGGGTCATTGGATAACAAAACTTATGCGGATATTGTTGGTTGGGAAATCAGGCGAGAGATAATGACTGAATTGGAGGGCGTTGGTATCACGCCGCTTACGGCACACCACGAGAGAGCCCCTTCGCAGCACGAAATTACCTTTAGACATGACGATGCCGTCCGCTCGTGTGATAATTTGGTCTTAGCAAAATTGGTTATAGAGTCGGTCGCAACACGATACGGACTGACTGCCATATTTGACCCAAAGCCATTCGATGGTGTAAATGGCAGCGGACTTCACACAAATATTTCTCTATGGGAAAATGGCAAAAATATTTTCGCAGGAGTTGCTGACTTGTCCGACACCGCCAAGCATTTCATGGCCGGTGTTTTAACACATGCCCAGGCTCTTAGTTTCATAACAAACCCAACCGAGGGATCGTACAGACGGCTTGTAATGGGCTATGAGGCTCCTTCTACTATTACTTGGGGAAATTATGATCGAACTTCCATGATTCGGATACCTCTTTCTTGTGGCAATTCAACTCGCCTAGAGATCCGTACTCCAGATAACACGATGAATCCATATGTGGGCGTTGCGGCAATAGTTAGGGCTGGGATGGATGGTATAAGCAAAAAGCTTCCCCCGCCGCCTATTGATGATGCTGTGCTGCCGGTATCTTTGTCCGAGGCAAGGCAAGAATTTCACAAGTCTGAATTATTCTCAGACCTCTTGCACAACATAGCCCTATGAAGGTAAGAGCCAGGACCGTTCGTCGTGCAAAGAAAGTATTTATCGCAGCCACCGTCTTTGTGGTTGCGTGTCTGATGATTTTGGGTGCGGTTTACGGAACGGCAATGTCCGCTAATCAACCTAAGGTAAAGGTTAGGGCACATGCACTGACATCGGCAAAGGCAATGATAACCCTTGAAGCATCCACAGGCAGAGTATTGTGCGAGCACAACGCTGACCAGCAATTGCCGATGGCGTCGACAACAAAGATACTAACTGCAATAACTGCTATAGAAAATACTGATAGCCTGGATACCCTTGTCAAGATATCCGATAAGGCAATTGGGATCGAGGGGACAAGCATTTATTTGCAAAAAGGCGAGGCAATGACGGTTCGCGACTTGTTACTTGGTCTGATGCTTCGCAGTGGTAACGACTGCTCGGTGGCACTTGCAATTCACATATCCGGCAGCATCGAAGCATTCGCCGATCTGATGAACGAGACGGCAAGGAAAGCGGGGGCAACAAATTCGAACTTCATGAATCCGCATGGACTTGACGAAACGGGGCACTTGACAACTGCACGCGATTTAGGACTGATAAGTGCTTATGCAATGCGAAACGAAACTTTCCGTGAAATCGTTGCAACAAAGGAGGCACGAATCAGTGGCCCCGATCATCCACGCCCGATTCAAAATAAAAACCGATTATTGCGCTCCAATCCAGATATTGTCGGCATCAAGACGGGTTTCACATCAAAAGCTGGAAGATGCTTTGTCGGAGCTATGCATGAGAACAGTATGACCGTAATTTGCGTTGTACTGAACTGTGGCCCTATGTTCCCTGAGTCCGAACATCTAATGGAATCGGCACTGGAGGAATTCTATATGTTCAAAGTCCTTGACCGCGAACAAGTTCAAGTCGATGGCGAAAAACAAGTAATGGTCGCTAACGACTTCTTCTACCCAATCCGCTCGGGCGAGGAAAGCCTATTTAAAATCACTATTACTGACGAACATGTAACAGTCAATTTCGACGGTTCAGAAGTTCACCGTGAATCTTTGTCTGGTGACTAACTACTTTTCTGGGTTGGCCTCTTTCCATTCTGCAATTGCATAACGGATATCGATTGCGTGCTGTTTTGTAAAATTTATCTTGTCTATGTCCATGTCATCAACCAATGTATCCAATCCGAAATGCGGTGGATTGTCACCACTCCACCCGTGGACATCATAACTCAATCCTGCATGGCTTGGCCTAATTATCCTGGCTCTTTTTGTATTTTCTCCTTTCCTCCACATTACTACTTTTCTCATCTTATCTGTAAAACCAGAGAAAGCAGACCAAGCATTCTCATGGGCGACCCGATCGTAATCTCCATCTCTTAACGGGCTTGTTTCATAAAGAGCCTTTTCCAGTTCAAGCAACTCTTGATTTTCCGTTTCCGACAAATACTCCTTTATTTCGATTTCAGACTGATTATAGGTTTTTCCCATTTTAGACAGATACTCTTGCAATTCAATTTCCGATAATTGTTCTTTCATGCAACAAGTAAATCATACATGATTCTTATTTGTCAAGTACCAATATTGACTTCCTAAAGGGTTTCGTGATATAATCACTTATGAAATTATTAAAGAAAGTAGTAGATTTCTTTCACAGAGATTACCTGTGTGGAAAAAAAGAAGACGAGTATTATAACAGAGTGGTTGGTGAAAATGGAACATTCACAATAGATAATGTTCATGTAAGCGAGGTAAGACGAACGACCTGCATGGAGTGCGAGCACAAAGACCCAAGACTAGGATGCGATTTAGATAGATTAAAGCGAATGTGAATAACCGCCAGGTATTGACATCTTTAGTATACTTCTAGTATAATATCCCGTGAAAAAATTACTAAGCATGGTAGGGGATTATTTTGTCAGGCGTACACTATGCTGTCAAAAGCAAGACGATTTCAAAAAGCGTACAGTTATCAAGAAGGGCTCTCACTATCTTCTGCCTTCAAAAGGAGGATTTATCCCTGTTTACAGTAGGTCTAAGGGCGAGATCATGGCCGCAGAGGATGCTGAGCTTATTTGTTCGCAATGCAAACACAAAGACCCAAGACAAGGTTGCGTGTTGGACAATTGTTAAAAACATCAAGCATGATAATATTGTCTCCTTATTCCATTTGACAAGTCAGGCAAAAGTATCCTAACATGAGAACATGAACATATTAATCGCGACTTCGGGGAACATAAGTCGCTTGGAAGTTTCTTTGCTGGCAACTGCATTGAATAAAAACCACAAAGTAACAATTGCATCGATGGCAAGGGACAGTGGTCATCAAGCATTGGCGTTCACAACTTCGGGCAATGCGTCACGAATGGAACGATTTCCCTACAGGGATGCCATGCGTGGCAAAACAACCAAGCTGGATGGATTCAGCGGCATTATAGTGCACGAATTCTACTCTCGCCCCGCAGATGCCGTCAGTATCATGCTGGGCGAGATTATGAAACACGACCTACCAGACCTGGTAATCTGTGGTATCAGTAACGGTACAAACCTAGGGCCAGATGTATACAGTTCTTCAAATGTAGGAATGGCAATGGAGGCAACTTTCTTTGGGGTCCCAGCAATTACCATAGCAACCGAATTTAACCCTGGCGGAAACACCGAAGCTCACCTGAAACATGTAATCAAACTTTTGGAAACAAATCTAGAGGAGTTCGCCAATATTAACCTTCCTCCATATACATTCTTGAACATCAATGTTCCGCGTTCTAAAAATTACAAAGACCTCAAAGGAATAAGATACACTCGCCTCGGCAAGGTAGGCAAGTTGGTCGAATATGACGCACACACCGCACCAGACGGGCGGCCATATTACTGGACACGGTTTGCAAGGGGCGAGAGCTGCAAGCACCCAATGTGTGATCGTGCCAGCTACGAAGAAGGTTTCGTCAGCATTACTCCGCTAAACTATAATTCAACAATAGGAGGTCTATCGTGAAATCATTAAGAATTCTATTGGTTAATGAAAGAGGTTGCTTTGACAAGGGAATCATAGCCCTCGCCAAAATCCTGTCCACGACACACAGGGTTAATATTGTTGCCCCTTTGCGAAAAAAAGACAGGGTAGGGGGCTCCATCACCGCATCTCGTCCTCTTAGAAGTGACAAATACAACGCCCTTCGAAAGGTAAAGATTTTCTCGGTCGACGGCTCGCCTTGCGACTGTGTAGGCTTGGCACTGGACAAGATTCTAAAGAGCAAGCCTGACTTGATAATCAGTGGTATAGATCCATATCACAATAGAGGTGAGACAATGTATTCCAGTGGTGTGACAGGTGCTGCAATTCGCGGAACTATCAATGGTATCCCAAGTATCGCTATCAGTGCCGATATCAAGAATCGCCATGACGAGGCAGAGTACCTATCAATTGCCCGAACCGTTAATCGTAATCTTAAATACCTAACGGACAGAATCCAGCCTGACACAACCCTAAATATTAACTTTCCCCGAGTCCATTCTGCTCGCCGAATCCAATGGACACACATGACCACTAATATGGTTCAAAGTACCTACACACCCGAAGTTAATCCATTCGGCAAGACATTCTATTGGATGGACAACCCTTCACAAAACTACCCACTATCAATTCTCGAGCAACACGGCGATATCTACTGGCTAAAAAAAGGCTACATTACAATCACTCCTCTCAAATACGACCTCACCGATCCAGACGCAATTGAAGTCCTCAAGAGAAGCACAATCTCATTGTAGTAAAACAATCTGTAATGTATAATGTGCCATGGCTCTTTTATCAATTGAAACCCTGCGTGTCGCTTATGGCAATCATGTGGCCCTGAATATAACCGAAAAAATTGATATTCAACCTGGAGACAAAATCGGCATCATAGGCAGCAACGGTGCAGGCAAGACAACATTCGCAAAGTCAATTTGCGGTCTTGTGAATTATACGGGGAAAATCAACACCCAGCTTAAAAAATGCGACATAGCAATACATTTGCAAGACAACCAGTACATCGGGCGAATGCCGGTAAAGCTGATCATTGAGGCAATTTTCAATACGACAATCTCCAAGAATGAAAAGCTTCTTGATATAATTCGTTTTTTCGACTTTGAACCTTGCTTGAAAAAGAGATTCGCCCAACTGTCTGGCGGTCAGAAACAGAAGCTGACTATCATACTGGTTCTCATGCAAAACAAGCCCCTGACATTTTTTGACGAAGTTACAAGTGGTCTTGATTTTGAAAGCAGGGTCAAGCTGGTGTCAAAGATACAGCAGTGGTACCGCGAAAAAGATGGAACGGTTTGTATTGTGTCCCATTACTACGACGAACTGGAAAAGTTTGTGAACAAGCTACTTATAATTGATAATGGAAGGGTCATCGCATTTGGCGATGTGGACGAGCTCTTCAAAAAACTTTGTGGCTCGGTAATTTATGTTATCGAAAATAATGAAAGAAATGACAAGATAACAAAGATCTTCAAGCGTATAGGGGCACCGTCTCACCTAATTGCTCTTCCTGCTAATTCAAAATCGGACGAAACAAAGTTGACAGAGGTTTTAATCAAGGAGGGCATTAACTACAAACGAAGCGACAAAGACATCGAGATTCTGTTTGTTAATGCAATTAAGGAGGTGTCATGAGTTGGAAACTTTTCAAGTACGAGATAGTAAATCTGACAAGCAGTGTTATAACAATAATTTTCGGCTTCATATTTCCTATCGGTATGGTTTTATTGTTCTCTTTTGCATTTGGTGGCGAGGTTACGGATACTTCCGCACTTCACACACAATTGTTCATTCAATTTGCACTTACTATTCCACTGGCTATTTTACTCATAGGTCACGCGGTCAATTATGCCAGCGAGCTCGAATCAGGGGCCGCACTGCGGTTCAAACTCTTCGGGCACAGCGAACGGAGTTTGCTTGTCAGTAAAATGTTGGCAAACCTATTCTTCTTGACCATATCCTTGGCGATATACACTATTGTCGTATCCCTGGCACTACAGGTTAATGCACCAAGTGTCGGTGCCGTATTTACATTCTTGGGTTTCTATTATATATTTTCTGCTATTGTCTTTGTCTTGGGTCACGCAATCGCAACTATATTCGGACAGGTTGGAAAAGTAATGGGGACTACTATGACACTTTATTTTCTGCTTATGATTCTGGGTGGGATGATGGGTGTCCAGCCAGACAATCTGCCTGACGGCGTTCGTCATATCAGCATGGGACTCCCGCTTTATTGGATTACGATGTATCTTAATGATTTCTGGGTCGGGGGTTCGTTCAACTTTGTGCCGCTGATTATTACAACCCTTGGACTTGCGGTCCTCTCAATTGGGTTATTCGGTCTTGCCCTGTGGCTCAGGAAAAAAGGCAAAATCAAGCAAGGGGCCAAGCCCGCCTATTATGACTGAACAGGTATAAAAAATAATTTCCCGCACAAACTATCTCTATCTTAATGAAGGAGGTAGCAATGAGGAAATTTGCTATTCAAGCCATGTCTGTTGCATTAGTGGCGGTATTGGCGGCAGTAATGCTAGTAGGGTGTGGAGGGAATGGTGATTCCTGGGCGATGAACCTTGACAAAGTCAAATTCCGTGAACAGCGGTCACCAAGTGGTGCCTTCTACAGGTTGGGCTCAGCGGCTCAAACAGGGCACACCGCATCAACCCGTGGTCACTTCGGTACACAAGCCGAAGGTGCGGTAACGGTTAACAGTGCTACAAACACAATCACTATAACAACTGCTTCGTACGCATCCGAAGTAGCGGTAGATGTTCGCAACATGTTCCCAAACTTTGACTACCTGACAACTCTGCGAATCCGTGCCGCTGCTGCTGGCGAGACAGCCGCAGGTAACTGGGTATCACTGCGTACGACCAGCACCGCGACCCCACCAGTAACAACAAACGGCGAGCACTTCCACACCTACGCCGAGTATGCTAACGGATGGGCAACTGGAATGCACGCACCTGCTTACTTCGTTGTAGGGGCCCCAGAGGTAACCCGCACAATCGAGGTCAACGGAACTTATTACGGCAAAGACTTTACATTCTTCGTTGTAATCAACAAAACTCAAACTACGGATACGGAATAACACTACAAAAAACCCCTTGGCTAAGGGGTTTTTTTCTGCTAGAATGCTCTTTGGTATGAGTAATAATATAATAGCAATCGACGGACCAGTGGCATCGGGCAAAGGAACAATCGCCCGCCTGCTGTCGGCGAAACTGGGATGGAAGAACTTATCTACTGGCGACATCTACCGAGGAATCTCCGTACACATGATGCGGTCAGGTGTCGACCCCTTTGATAAGGAACAAGTAATTAAATGTTTAAACTGTCTAGATATGAGGGTGCTCGCCGAGGGTGGTGAGACCCTTGTTTTTTTGGGGGATGAACAGGTCAATGGACAACTACACAGTATCGAGACATCAAAATATGTCTACAAGGTCGCACTCCTGCCAGAAGTTCGCGAGTGCAGTACTCGCATCCAAAAACGCATAGCGGCCGAGGGTAACCTGGTTTGTGAAGGGCGTGACATAGGCAGCGTCGTTTTCCCAAATGCAAAATACAAGTTCTACCTAGACGCCTCGGCGGACGAGAGGGCAAAGCGTAGATGGCTGCAAGACCGCCTCCAAGACCCAACCCTAACCATTGAAAAGGTCAAAGACGGTATCCAACGACGCGACCTAATGGACATGAACCGCAGTGTTTCGCCCCTCATCATCGCCGAGGGTGCTATTGTTATTGACGGAAATCAAACCCCTGACAAAATTGTGGAAGATATGCTTAATCACATCAAGTCCTATCAAGTTCCTGCGTAACAGAAATCGATCTGATGAAATTATTAACTTCCTCTCTGCTTCCTAACTTCATTATTTTATGCTCCCCAAGCTCGTTAGCAATATCTAGCATCTCCCATTTTCGCTCGTGCCATTTCTTTATATGCTCGATCAAAGCCTCTAGATCGGTTTCTGGCAAATCATCTGGAAACCCCAGATAATGGTTGCCGTGTCTCTCCCTTACATTGTCAATGCACTCTTCCATTGGGATATCTAAATGGATAATCAGATCAGCCAAACTAAAACGATACTCCATCAATTCTTGATGCGTTAGATAAGAACCATCAACTATCCAATCTCCCGAACCCATTGCGTCGGCAATTCGATTGAACATTTCCTCCTTGCTAACTCTGTCCCAATCATCCTCCCAAAAATACATATCCATGTGAACAACAGGCAACCCCAACTCTTTGCCCAAAACATTTGCAAGATAGCTCTTACCACTGCCGCTTGAACCAATTATGCAAATCCTCATGAGCTATAATATGACACAAATTATGGCTAAAAGTCAATAGAGATTGGGCTATATTGACATTCCGCTGGGTTTCTGATAAAATTTTTCATGGGATGGAGAGATAACAAAATTCTAGAGAAGCTTAAAGAAACACACACGCCAATAGTGTGCAGTGATAAGTACGCTAGGCTAACCCTCTCTCAGCTTGGTATCAAAAACATCACAAGTACCAGTAGTAATGACGAAATACGAAGAGCCAAAAATACGGTGGATAAGGTCAGTTTTCGCGAATCACAACGCAAGAAGAAAGAAGGCAAAATGCAAGGTATTGTTAAAGAACAGTTTGAAAATATCACTAAATTAGATACCAATTTGTGTTGGTTCAAGAGCATTTACTATTCAAAATTTGCCATGATGTTGATAGAGGAACTTGAAGACCAGGACAAAATTGAGATGATGAAACTGCTGAACCTATACAAGGATTTATACACTTGGGATGTAATCAATATGATGCCAAATGCGATTATCCATTTTGCTGACCTGAATTTGAATAACCAAGAGTTGTCTGATGTCCAACGAAAATTTTTCACAGATATGAAGGGATATGATGTCAAGCTGCCCCTGCCAAAAACTTGGGAGGACGGGCTTGAAAATATTTCCCGCTTACGCCAATTCGAAAATGAAGTGGGGGGTATAATGATCCCAAGATTCCTATCCCTAGATAAACCTGATATCTCACCACAGGAAGCGATGAAGAAGGCACAAGAAATTTACAACGATAAAGTCATATTACCCCAGAAAAAAGATGATTTATGTGATGTCTTTAGTATCTGCGGTAAAGAAATAATAATAGACAGAGATATGCATAATCATAACCAAATTGTCGAAAGGGCAACCTTTAGAGACTTGCTGAGAAGATACAAGGAGCGTGCTATCACACCCCCAAAGATGTCGGACTATCTTGTTGGCGTTCCAGAGTGCGAACAACACAACCAAGATCCGTTGACTATTTCCTAGAAATGTCTTATAACATAGATTATGTTCCGATTCCTTATCAAACTGATTTTCTTCATACCGTATCGCCTTGTCTTCTGGACATGTATCAAAGGCAAACTCCCAAAGGGCGGGGTGGTCCTGGTTGCCAACCACCGTTCTTATACTGATGGGTTGACCTTGTTTTTTGCACTGCCGCGACGCGTTCATATTATGGCACGGGCAAGTCTTTTCAAAGGCTTCCTTGGGTGGTTCTTTAAAAAAATTCTAATGTTCCCAGTGGATCGGGAGAAACCTCTCGCATTTATGAAGTACTCTCTAAACACTCTCAAAAAAAACGAGTCGTTGCTAATCTTCCCCGAAGGCACCCGTAACCTAAACGCCGACGAGGCGATGGCTCTGAAAAGCGGAGCATCAGCAATAGCAATCAAGGCTGGCGTCTCCGTCGTTCCCGTAATTCTGAACCGTGCACCTCGCCCGTTCCGCCGTACCAAAATAAAGATAGGTTCCCCTATCGACACGACCGATGTTATACGCGACGAACTGACGGGTAAAATATCTGAAACGATGCAGGCGATGCTGAATGGCTTTGAAATCGCCCCAAAACGCAAGAAGTGGGACAAGATACCTATTGATACCGCCAGAGCAGTCGTTGTCAGGGGTGCAGAGTCTGGGCATGAAATTCTGCTGATTAAACGCAATCGACTGGGCTATCGCGATGGTGCTGATTACTTCACTACGCCTGGTGGCCACATTGACAAGGGCGAGTCTGCCCGTGATGCATCCGCTCGCGAAGTTCTCGAGGAAACTGGAATTACTGTCAACCCAATCCGGTTAATTTACAAGCGGATCAGGGGGGATGGGAAATTGGTCGATAACGAAATGGAATCCTTCTGGTGGTGTGAATACACGGACGGGGAAATTTTTATAAACCCAGAATCCGAGGAGTACCAACCCGACGCCTCTGACCGACTTCGGCGTCACGACGGTACGCCCGTCGGAACTTACGAACCTGTTTGGGTCCCCCTCAGTTCCCTTGCCAACCCTGACTTTGACCTCAAGCCTGATATCCTCAAATCCCAGATTCTTGCTGATATTGAAAAGTACGGTATGCGCATGACCCGCCAAACAATCCTGCTCAAATCTTAATCATCATATTTCGTATCCAGCAATACATCTGCACTCACTTTGAAATAGTTACTTATTTTACGCAGCGAATCATAGCATGGCAAACTTTTTCCGGTAAACCAATTACTAACTTGGCTTTGAAATACTCCAAGTCCAGTTGCTAAATTTTTCTGAGTCAAATCTCTTTCATCCATCAGTTCTTGCAGTACCTTCTGAAAGTGTAAAACCCTCTCAAACATGCTTCCCCCCTTACAGCAAAAGAATATCCGAACAATTGTTCGGAAGTCAAGCGATTTTTGTCAATACTTTACTATAATAATGTGAGACTTGCAGATACAACAGCAAAAATATTGAAAGAATTAATTAGGCTCTCAGAAAAACCAGCGAGAGTTGTTGCACTAGAGATGGGGCTTAATGAGGATTTGTTATATGTTTATGTTAACGGTCGTTCTGTTCCAGGCGGGGAACTTCTCATAAAATTCGCCGATTACTTCGGAGTAACAACAGATTATCTTCTGGGTCGCGTAGAAATTTAGACTCATCACACAGTTGAATTCTGCTACAAACTAGATCAAATCAGAAAACCATGTGCTACAATGTACCCAGGCTCGGGAGATTTGCATGTTGCTCGGCGAAGGCAAATACGGTGCGGAAATTCTGCACTCTCTGAAGGAGAGTGTGAATTTCACGGTTTATTTGCCGAGGAGAGTAATATGCAAGCGACCCGAAGCCTGAAGAAGAAATTTGAGTGCGAGTTGCCGAGGGGGAGGGGGGTGCGGGCGAAAACCCCCAGAAAAACCCCCAGAGAATTCACGAAATTTTTATTCAAATTTTTTTCTTGACTAAAACTAGCGTATAATGTAAACTAAGTGACTCTAAGTAAAAAGGAAGGGAAGTGTGGGTAAAGGTTCAAAGGTAGTGGCAACAACACAAGGTGAGGAATTCAACCTCGACCTGATCGAGCAAAGTTTTCAATCATACAAGATTGGCATGGTCGTCAACGGTACAGTAATAAGTACAAGCGACAAACGAATCCTCGTAAACATCGGCGGAAAAGCCGACGGAGTAATCGAGGGTGACGAAGTTGCCGAATTCAAAGATTTAAAGAAAGGTTCAAAAGTAGATGTAATGATTACTGGATCCAAAATTACCGAGGGTACGGTTCCAGTCTCCGCAAAAAAAGCAGCAGCAGCCTCCGAAGCTAACACCGCAATCCCAGGAATCAAAAACGGCGAAAAATTCGAAGCAAAGGTAGAAAGTGTAAATTCGGCAGGACTAACATGTTTCTTCGGCAGCTGGCGAGTGTTCGTCCCAGCACGCGAAATCGACGAATACTATGTTCGTAACCTTGACCAATTCAAGGGGCAAACCATGACTTTGGTCGCAACAGGGTTTAATGACGAGCGTCGCGAAATCGTGGCCTCCCGTAAACTGCACCTATCCGCGGACAAGGTTGGCAAGCAAGAAATGTTCTGGCACTCTATTTTTGTAAACAAACTGGTCAAAGGCAAGGTGGTTCGTATCACAAACTTCGGTGCATTCGTCGAGGTTGACGGTGTTGACTGTCTCGTTCACAATGTCGAGAGTTCACATGAAAAAGGTAAAACCGCCCGCGACATGTTCGAGGTAGGAAAAGAATACGACTTCCGAGTCATCAGCGTCGACCGCGAAAGCGGCAGGGTCAGCCTCTCTCACAAGAAAACAATCGCCCACCCATTTGATGAAAAATCTCAAGACCTGGATGTCGGGCAAGAACACGAAGTTGTAATTACAAAGGTCTTCCCATTCGGAGCACTCGCGAAACTAGACAGCGGCCTCGAGGGAATGATTCACATCTCCGAAATGTCTACCAAGTATGTTCAAGCCGTATCCGAGGTCTGTGCCGTTGGGGACAAGAAAAGTGTAATCATCATCGGTATCGACGACGAGACCCGCAAAATTGCACTATCCATCAAGGCATTCGAAGAAAAAGACCTCCCAATGACAGATGAATAGTCTGGCATAGATACGCCATATTAAGATCCAACCTGGGAAGGGGTAGAAGACAAATTTCTTATATATACAAGCAAGTTAGATCACGAACTACACTTCTAATTTCAGTTGATCTTCTCTCATCACAAACGATGGTCGGTTGTTGGTACGGATACCCGTAATAGCCTCGTACAGTAATTCAGCCCTCTTGTCGATTTTGCGGAGGGCTTTATAGTATGCATTCTTCTCGGGCTTGACCTTGTTTCCGCGTACCAATAACGGCGTTTTGAAATTTAGGCACATTGCCGAAAACAAATCTCCCGCATCCATATTAATTGCCAATAAGGTCGTATATGGCACCCAGTCATGTTTATACAGGAATTCCACATCTTTCTTTGTAATGGTCAGAGTACTGTGCAGTGCTAGGCGGACGATGCGGGAAACGCTAAATCGTTTAGTCGGAGTTTCGCGTTTCAGCTCATCGTAACTAACTGGTCTCTTGTTCTTGAATAAATTTATCAACTCAGTATTGGAATTATAAGTGTCTTCGTCCATTCGACTCATTGCGGAATATAATACCAGTGATCCAAAAGCACGATACATATCAGATTGTTCGAACTCCAATTCCCGTCGTATCGCTGACGAATTAATCGCAGGGATTCGTTGTACTCCAATTGGTTTAACTTTGGATTCTAATCGGACAAGCTCCTTTAAATATTCAAGTGCAAGTATATTGTTAGGCGTATTCATAGACTTGTCGATTAATTCGGCACTGATTTGGGGCAACAGCTTCTTGATCACCTCGCACCGTGCTTTATCGAAACTTATTCCTTTCTTAATATGGTTTGTCATGTACTTCTCGAAATCAGCCTTGCGTTTGACTTGAGTCTGTGCAATAAGGCGAAGTAATGACAAATCCTCTGATTCTATCCCAAATACAAGGTGTGTTACATGAGCAAAACTGGTTGCGATTTTAACTCCCGCTTTTGCAAAAACCTCGGCGTTGCCCGTAGCGTATGCAACAGGGATTTCAACGACTGCATCGGCTCCTGCCTTTATCGCTTTTTCTGCTCTTAGATGTTTTTCTTCTATTGCTGGTTCGGCTCTCTGCGTCAAATTGCCGCTCTGTATAATCATCACATGTGACGCCCCTGATCTAACTCGTGCCTGATGGATTATGAACCTATGCCCGTCGTGCAAGGGATTAAACTCGGCAATAACCGCGGCAACCTTTACCTTTTTCACAACCCCAGTATACCACAGCATTTGCACTTGACAAACGCGTTTGCCCTAGTTAACCTGATTTCAGGAGGCTTTTATGTCAACAAGAGTAACATTGCAGGGATTTAATCTAGACGGTCGTATCAGGATTGGTCATTTCAACGAGGACGAAACAAGAGTCAAGCTGGTAAGCGACGGTAGCGTAATCGATAAGGACGATATTGACCTTGTTATGAAATGGGTCCCGTACGAGGATGGAGATTTCACCTCTTGGGACAAGGAGAGGGATATGAAACTGCTGTGGGATCGTTCCGCCTACAAGTGCTATCCAAGTCCATATTTTTTCAAAATGATTGTCGAGAAACTAGGCAAGGCAAAGATTAGCCCATACTATTATTTGGACGAGAAGAAGGACCGAAAAAAGTACGATAAGTTAATGTCCAAAGGCAAATCAAAGATTGCAAAATTCGAAAAGGAGTTAGCGAAAACCATAGACAAGGTAATAAAGAAAGGGGAAAAGGAAGAGGCAAGACAGCAAAAAGAACTCTCAAAAGTAGGGGACAGGAACAAGTTCTAAGTTCGTGGCATACAAAGTGTCATGAAAAAATCTATTTTAGCAGTGGCACTGGTCGCCGTGATGGCATTCACGGCACTTGTGCTTGGGATAGTAGCGGTTGCCCAGCGACCGTTGCAAGGGGAGCAGGGCACTCCAGGCATTCAAGGAGAGCAAGGGATTCAAGGTAATCCAGGGGCACAAGGCAACCCTGGCACGGCAGGGAATGACGGAGGGGATGGAACTAACGGGACTAATGGCACGGATGGAGAGAGAGGGGCACGGATGACGGTAGGAGTTGCATTCCCTATTGATGTGATACTTGGGGACAGCTTCTTAAACACCACGACATGGAATCTCTACGAAGTAGCAGGGTTGAATCCGACGGCTTGGACTTTCCGAGGGAATCTGTTCGGACAAACACAAAGCGGGCAAGCCTTGATGCAAGCGGAAGTAATTGCGATTAACGCTCTGATTGATGCTCTGCAGCATATTAATGGAATAGCAAACTTGCGAAACGCAATCAATGCAATTGACACACGAATTAATGACTGGACGGGCTATCCTCTGATTGGTGTTAACCACACTGAATTGGATGCACAACGGGCCAGGCTCAGTATTCTTGAGGGTTCGGCACTTGCACCTGTCGAAGATATACTAGAGGCACTTAGGCAACAATTACTAAATGCAACGGCCGGCATGACCCAGCAAGACCTTGCCGACCTGATGGTCAGTGGTATCGTCCCTGTTG
>Ga0131853_10003044_pt1 | contig 30067 bp, 24 predicted proteins | sample TergutLab28metaG_FD_92764 | JGI IMG/M metagenome (GOLD analysis project Ga0131853, IMG submission 92764) | Labiotermes labralis P1 segment gut microbial communities from Petit-Saut dam, French Guiana - Lab288 P1 (version 2) (version 2) | ecosystem: Host-associated > Arthropoda: Insects >... | reverse complement strand
TTTGTGAAAATATTTTTTTTTTTTAAAAAAAAAAATAAAAGAGTGTGGGGGGGTGGTTTGATTATTTTTTTTTTTGTGGGGGGGGGGGGGGTCAGGGGTCAAAAAACCTAGCCTGGAGACAGCAAACATACTGTTATGTTTCTTACTTATAAAACCAACATATGCATATTTAGCATACACAACAATACAATACTTTGTCTAATTGTACATTGTTTGGTGGAACTCCACCTTTAGTATGTCTGTGTACCACTACTGAAAAGCTACGTTGTAATTCATTACAGTAGTAATACACATTATATTGTAGTGATTTATGCAGCTAAATTAAAAAATGTACGATCTCCTAAAATGTGGTTAAAAGTTTATATGCTGGTATATTGTTGTAGGTTTTGCCGTAGTACACAAAAGTCTAAGCGTATTCTTGGTATAGTTCATTAATTAAAATCATAAAATTTATATGTATGTATATGTATTTCCTAAAATATATAGTACATAATATAATATAGTATAATTAGATGTTTGATTGCAATGGCGAAACCTACAACAAGATACCAGTGTACAGAATTTTTAACAACATTTTATGAGATCTTACATTTTTTAATTCAGCTGCAGGAATCACTACCATATAAAACATATTACAATTGTAATGTATGACACTAGTGAGTTTTAAATACTGGTATATAAACTGCCTGAACATGGCAGAGTTCCACCAAAAAATGTAGGAGTAGACAAGAGGTAGTATTGTTGCGTATGTTAGATGTGCATATGTTGATTTTATAAATAAATTTAGATGCAATACACGGAATGAATAATGTTAAAATATGATTACATGATATAATTTTGCAAGCATGTTTATTGAGAAAGAGAAGATTTTGCTTGTAATCTTATGTATTGTGTACTACATATTTATCTTTTGATTGTGTATGTTGTTGATCATGTTAACAGAGCTTGGAGAGACCATGGGAACACAAACAAAAAGCTGAATTAGTTCTCAAGACTCTCATTGCTTGCCCTGACCTGATGAAATGTGTTTTAGCGAGTGTAGAACCACATTTGGAGCCCCGAATTTCTGTCAAGTGGTTGAAAGCTGTTAACTTTGTGAAGCAGGTGATTTTTGCATTTTGTCTGTACTGTTAAGTGGTTTGTAATTGAATGATTAATTGTCAAACAGAATTCAACCTAGAAACAAGTCCATCTGGGATTTGTGCTGTACAGAGTGGCACTGGGACAGGTATTCTGTGGTTACTGTGATTTTTCTTTTTAGTGTCATCGTACCATTGCTCCATGCACATCAATTAATTTATCACTTGCACTGTATAATCATAGCAACTGACAGTGTAATTAAATAAACACACTTTCAAAATTGTGCTTTGATATATTTTTCTTTTCAGCTGGTGCAAAGTATGAATCCAGAGCAGGTCCTGGAGCCATATGCTGATTGCCTAATGGCTCATCAAATAGCAAATGTAGTTCATACATTGACAATGCCATTTGTGTTATTAAGAGCTATTGGAGCAGGAATGCTTCAGCATAGACAGCAAGTTGTCAGACATGAGGCAGTAAACTTGCTGCTTGTTATGATGACACAGTACAGTAGGTTTGTTGCTTTCATAGAAAAGGGACATTTCATTGATGATGCCGCTCGGAATTTGTTGAAGCAAAACATTATGAAGGTATGCAGTAGAATATCGCTATTGAAACAGCAACTTGTAATAACTCACAAAATTAATCAGACTGAGATTCATGCATTACTGGATGGTTGGGTTACATACACACTGTTTATCAAACTTGCGTGTCATATTTGCGTAAAAATGTAACATGCGTAAGTGCTGGCTTGTTGAGGATTGGTCAAGTTATCTGTGTCTCATGTAAAATTGAATATCAGTAGGTTATGACAGATTGCTGTTTCATGAGCAATGTAATGAAGCAATAGTTTTCACCAAGACTGGAAATGTTTATGTATTTTTGTGGTTGACATTATGTCAGCTGCAAAGATTGTGTGTCTTGGAATGAGAACCACAGGGCTAATAAGCTGGGAGAGGTGGGGACTAAATAGGCATAGTATGGTACCGGGATGTGTTATTGCATGAACCTTTTTATGTTTCCATTTAAATGTAACAATATAATTATTTAACCTATATAGGAGCTTTAAATTTATTCAGTTCATTAGTATTATAAGACATACAAATTGTGTGTGTGTGTGTGTGCTAGAAATAACATGGTTTATTATGTGGAAAACTTTATTCTTGCAAGTTTATTATTGCAAGAAAAGTCAGTTGCACCATCAGTTTGCTAGTATGCACAGAAATCCCATACAAAAGTGATAGTAAATATTTAAGCTTTGCTTCCCAAGCAGTTAGAAATGTATTTAAGCATGTTATTGTTAGTTTGACTTAAACTTATTTGTATGTTGTGATTGCACATTAAATAGTGGGCTGACTTCTGTTTGTAAAGGTTAGCTGCAAGTACAAGAGACTGAGTACAAGCACATATTCAGCTTCATGGTTCAGGTAATCTTAAAGATGTCACGAATTTTGCAATACTTTCATATCTGTGTGATAACTTGAAGAAAAAAATGCTTGTTGACACAGATGCATTCATTTTCTTAGGTACATTCGCAAAATTGCAGAAAGCAACTGTTAGCTTCGTCATGTCAGTCTGTGCATCTGTCCATCTGTGCATCCATCCGTTTGTCCACATGGAACAAATTGGCTCCTACTGAACAGACTTTTGTAAAATTTTGTATTTAACCATTGCAGATGTTGGGAGCACCTGTTAAAAGAAGAATTTTTACAAATTTAATGTTATATTTATACTGACCTTACATTTTGTTATGAAGTCATTGAAGTTTGAATCTGAGGAAAGTTAGGAACTGACCAAAATTAGCTGTTAAGTCAATGTATTTCCTGGGTAGGGCACCTGAGTATTGAGTTCTTTGTAATTGTGACATCATCTGTGATATACCCCAAACCCTATTGATGATATTTGCACTTCCATTCACCGTTTCAGAAGTTGCAAACCTATTTGATATTGTAACTTATTACAGACCATAAACTTTCTTATTGCTTAGCTTCTTGACATTAAAAGCTTTCTGTATCAAACATAGAATGTTTCTCCCCAAGTTTTATGGCCACCCGTTTTCTCTATAACAGAGATCCAGATCCTATCCATCCATTCCATAGCAGCTTTTCCCCCCAAAGTTTTATTTTAAAAATTATGTGGCTGTTACTCAAATGTGGTAACTTCCTTATTTGGCTATTGTTTTGTAAACAAGCATCTTTGCACAAAATAACTTCGGATGGACTGAGATGTTTATCTTCTATTTTCAGCAACTTCCAAACACAGAAGTGTTGTTGTCCTTATGGAACATAGCACTGTTACCACCTGAAGAAAATGAAGAGGATGATAGCTGTCAGTTTGATGGCATTATACCTCAACTAAACATCAGCACACATCTTTTGGCATTGATGGATTTGTTTTTACTCTATAACAAATGTTTTCCACATGCATTAGATATTCCCAGTTCCATAAATTTTTTAACAGACATAGAACAGATCTTGGCAAATGAAGACAAACTTGAAGCTGTGGCAGTTGTACAGGAGAAGGTCTTGCAGATGTTGATTACATTAGACAGCTTTGCCTTTATGCCTGATAAGGTAAGTACCATTTAATCCTTCATAATTATTTCTCTAAGCAAGACTGTCTACTGCGTATTTGTACTAATGTATAGAAAGCCTGTCTGAAGGAAGCTGTATGGGATGGATTTGTGACAAACATGGAGAAGCAAGATGACTGCAAATTGTGTACTGACTTGAAAGTTTGTGAAGAAGGAGTTCCTGTATATCTAGGCCTTGGTGATAATCGAAGTGTTGAACACAACTAAGCCCAGAGGATTTTATTGTGTTGGCAGTAGGTTCTGTTGTATCAACAATTTTATTAAGTGTGATAATTTTAATTCTTGTTGACCCCTCAAGCTCGTCATTGCTCTAAACATGATGCATCAAAAATTGGTAATACATATTTACCTGAATATAAGATGACTACCCTCTATCATCTTTAAATTCAATGGAAATAACCTCTTAAGAATGTATTGAACTCTTTTTGTGGTTATAAGGTTGCCCCATTTTTTCAGTTGATGAATTAAGAAGAGAATCTTATCGTATGGTTGGAAGAGAATTGTATTTTTCCTTTTACTTTGTTTTCAGTTGCATTTGTATATGCACTTTGCAATATCAAATAGCCACGTGGCCGGTAAGCATCAGTATTTATCTACATGTTGAAGAGAGAATGAAAATTATAAAATTTTATTTATACCACATAACCTGCTTACTGCTACCATCTTAAAACATGGAAAGTTGCCAGACATTTACAATTCTGCTTCAGTGTGAAATAACTTGAAGCATCTTTTGAGAACACCACCCAGTTTTTTGGTCGAGACATCAGTATATCCTTTATTTCTGTCTTCCACGCCATGTTTAGGGATTTTGGTTTTTTCGACACATTTGCAAAGGCAAGCCAAGCCAAAGTGTTAACTGGGGAGCAGAGACTTGCGGGAAGCACAAGTCGACATCCCCCTGTCTGTTAGCCATTCCTGCGTTTGACCACATTGCTAGGCTCATTAACAGACACCTAAACTCTAACAGGGGAATATGCTTGCACTAACGATTTTGAAGTCAGGCTGAGGGCCTTGTCTGATTATGCCAAGACTAGGGCCTAGGTTGCCCTGGACTAAGTATGGGAGGGATAAACTTTGGTTGGTTGGCTGTCTGGGTTCCAAGCCCAGACTGGCTCTGTCACATACTGGAGTTATGCGACGTTTGTGAGGCGCTTAGGTGAAGCCGCCGTGCCTGGTGGAGGGGAGTGTGGGCCGTTCCCCGACTTTGCATCGAATACCCTGGCATTTGCCTTACAACTGAGGAAAATCACAGAAAACCTCAGTCAGGGTAGCCGAAGGGCTCTTGGCTTATCAGCACCAAACGCGATTTGTTTAGTCAACTTGGCCATCACAGGCGATGGCGTCAACCCTCGGTCAGCATAAGTATCTGCTAAGTTGCCGTACTAGGGGGTTCCCCACATCAGCTAACTTTGAGTCAAAGCTCTTGGTCAGGGCTCTGATATTGTCGGCAAACAGCGGACGCCCAGATCCTTGTGTATCTGCCTGTTACTTACGTACCAGGGGGCATCAGTAGCAAGGCGAAGACACTTGGATTGCAACACTTGTAGCCTCCGGACATGGGTGCAGGCAGTGGACCTCCACGCGGGGCACACATAGTCCATCATGGGGCCAATGAACTTCTTATATAGCAGGTCTCCATTCCTGATGGATAGATCACTCTTCCTATTCAGGAGGGGATCCAGCGTACCCATCCTTTGAGCAGCCCTCTTCCTAACCTGATCGATGTGAGGCAACTAGGTGAGTCGTGTATCTTGGGTCACTCCCAGGTAACGAGTTGTTTCAACCCATTCGATTGGTTCCCCGAAGAGTGTTACTGGTCAGGGCTGGATGAAGCCCTGTCCGGCACGCATGAAGATTATCGCGGTGCTCTTAGAAACGTTAATGGCTATTCTCCATTCACTCAACCACCATTGAAGGTCGTTGAGGTATGACTCCAGGTAGCTAACAAGCAGCATCGGCTTGCGGGACGTGGCTATGATGGCCATGTCGTCCGCGTAGAGGGCCAACTTAACATGGTGCGAGGGTAGGGGCAAGTCAACATACAGACTGAAGAGGACAGGGGAGATCAATCCACCCTGAGCCACCCCAGCCCGCATACCTCAATGGGATGACGTGGCCATCTGGAAGGACACTTTGAACATCCAATCCCTGAAGTAGGATGAAATTGTATGGACTATGTAAGACAGGAAGTTGAAGAGCGTTAGCTTGTAGAGGGGGCCATCGATCCAGATGGTATCGAAGGCTTTGGCCACGTCGAGGAAAACTGTGCTGGTGAGCCTCTTTTCACTGAAATTCCTGGTTATTCTTTCAACAAGGTGGGCCAGCTGCAAGGATGTACTATGCCTGGGTCTAAACCCAAACTGCTTATCTCGCATCATTCTGCGTTCTTTTATTACATGTAAGATCCTAGCTAGTAGGATCTTTTCAAATAATTTACCAATCTTGTCCAAGAGAGTAATGGGCCGATAGGAAGAGGGCAGTGCTGGATCCTTTCCCGGTTTAAGAATAGAGATCACTCGAGCATGCTTCCACGTTTGGGGAATGTGATGGTGCAGAGAAGCGTATTGAAGATACGGGCGAGGAGGGAAACCGCTTGCTTGGGAAGATGCTTCAATGCCCTCTTCAGTATACTGTTCGGACCCGGAGCCTTGCTGACCTTGAGAACCCTGATGGCTTCGTGAACCTCCTCAGGGGTGGTTAAATGTGGTTTGCTGGCAGGGCTTAAGAAGTAAGACCTCAGCGCCATGTCAACTATCTCAATAACTGTCGGGACTTAAGGATTGGTCACCGGCTGAAACTGAGCCTTCAGATTGTCTGCCAGGGCTTCAGCCTTCTCAGAGTCTGAGAGGGCGATACCCCCTGGGGTGACCAGGGGTGGAGATGAAGTAAGAACTCTCATCACACACTTGGTCATCCTCCACAGCAATTGGTCTTCATGATTGAGGGATTTGAGTGTTGCGCTCCACTGGTCGTTTCTCCACTCGTTGAGCCGGTGGGTCACCGACCTCTGCAGGCGGTTGACCTTGGCGTTCAGGGTGGGGTCCCTGGTGATCTGCCACTGCCTCCGTAGCTGGTTTTTCAGGCGTATCTCTTCCTGAATGCCGGCCGGTATCGGAGGCCGTGGGCCATCACGTGGGCGATGCTTGGGAGTTGACGCTGCCAGAGCCTTTAGAACAGTGCCAGAGAAGTTCTCAATGCATGTGTCTGTTGCCATCTCGTTGTGCAATTCCGGATCGAACGGAATTATTTCTTCCAACTGAGTTTGGAAGTTGGCCCAGTCAGTGCGCCTGAAGTTAGGGTGATCCGGTGGGTGGTGAAAGGATGAGCTACATGCAGTGTCAATGAGAACCGGGAGGTGGTCCAAGCTTAGTGCAGAGCACGAAGTCAGATACACCGCAGTTGAGAGGTTCTTGGTTATCACGATGTCCAGGACATCGGGAGTAACCGAGGGGTTGTATGGGTTGGTGGTTGGGTAGTCCGGTCCAAAGATCAGACAGGAGTTCTCGTCGGCATAATAACATAGGACATATTTGCAAAATTGCGCAAAGTGACTTTTAGCTTCATAATGTCTGCCTGCCTGTCTGCATGGAACAACTCAGCTGCCCCTGGATGGATTTTTATGAAATTTAATATCTGAGGATTTTTTGAAAATCTGTCAAGAAAATTTTAGTTTCATTAAAATCTAACAAGAATAATGAGTACTTTACATGAAGGCCTGTGTAAATTTTCTATGTCTTGCTCAGTTCTTAGAATGAGAAATATTTCAAAAAAATGTGGTAGAGAAAATGAAAACATGCATTTTATGTTCAGTAACTTTTTTCAAGAAGTTGTGCCATTTGTGAGATAATGTGGCAAAATGTTGCAGAGCTGGACAGGCAGCAATGGTTATGTGAATGTGCCTCATTGTTATGTTATAGGCCTATGTACATTGCCTTTCCTGTTGCCTCTTGGGGACCATTTTTTCAATGAAATGCAACTCATAGAGGCTGACTGACTGCACATGGTGTTCCAGCCTCTTGTACATGTGTGTGAAATTGAACCTTAGATGCTACAAGCTGCAGGTTTGTGAACTTTGTGAGTGTTTTCCATGGATTTTTCTTTCTGTTCAGGAAATGTTTGCTGATGCTGTTCATCGACTTTCTTGTCTGCTGGACTACCCTTCAGCCACAATACCATTACAGGCCAGGAATTTACTCTGTACCCTTCTGATAAATACAGGGTTGTTCGAAGGTGATCTGAGTGAAGTGTTTGTCTGGCTACACTGTTACCTTGCAGTTCCAACTAATCATAGAAAGTCTGTTGCCAGGCTGCTAATAGATGCAGTTGTACGCGCTAGTCAGAACCCGGCAAAGTACATAGACTTCATTGTACAGTCTGAAGAAGCAGCTGAGGACACTAAGCAAGTACTTGACAGCAGTCGACTGGAAGATGTATTTGATGGTGAGGATAAGTATATATATATATATTTTTTTTTTTGTTTTCTTTTATATGTAGACTTTGCCTAGTGCTGATGTCTCACTGTGATGGCCTGGGTTAAATCCCACTGCAGTCCATGTAAGATGTGACATGGGGACAGTTTTCATTCTGCATGTAATTCCAATTTGTTGAGATCATAAGAAACATGCCCTGTTGTAGAGTTCATCAGCTAATCAAATTTGCAACATTACAAACCACACATATGTGTTAACATACAGTTATGTGCATGTATCTATTATTATATTATATATACAGTTACCCTCACCTAGTGTGTTTTCGCTGAGTGCAGTTTGAACTGCATGAACTTGAAAATAATTAAGTATATGGGGAAAAAATTGGTGAACACTGAAAAATTTAAATATATGTGCATAAACATGGATAGTTACTGAACTGCTGCAAATCTGGCAACATCAGCTATCCAAGTACTGTGTATATGTTCAGTGTTAAAAAATGTACGCGTTTTTTAAGGTGTGTATGCTTACACATGTGCATGCAAATACACACGTACATCCATATATATATATAAAATACACATGGGTGGGCTGCCAAAATTTGAACTATCAGTTTCCCTTGTCAGCTACCAAGTGTTTAAGCCTACTATCCAGAATGGAAAAGGGGCTTTTAATTTTGTACTTTTGTTTGTATCTATGTGTCCCCTTTAATTTTGGTTTGGGTCATAAGTTCCACAAAGAAGGCACGGTTGTAATTTCATTTGTTTTGAATTGTTTGAAATACCAGTTCGGCTAAATGATTCAGAGAAGTGTCAGAAGTGTTTTATGTAATAATACTCTCCATTGCTTAGAATATGTAGCATTGGTTGGAGCTGATTGAAATGAGTATGGAGCATGGAGCGTTGGTGGGATGATACTGACAGGAAAACAATTTGAAGTACTTGGGGGCTGCTGTTTCAGTGCCTCTTTTTTTACCACAAATCCTATATGGACTGGTTTCAAATTGAACTTACACCTGTGTAGTCAGACATTGCTGACTAACCCAGTGAGGCATGGCATGACTGCTAAACCAGTGTGAATCAGCTCCAGCACATTGTTGAATAACTACCTGTTATCATTGATAGTGAGGTTTTGCTTCCTGTCAAACCTGTTAAAATTTCTTTCCAGAACTGTTGGAAGCCTCAGATGATGAGGTTGATGGAGAAAGGAAACAAGAAGCTGAAAATACTTCACCGAGTGCTGCTGTCACTTTGAGTCCATTATTACCAGCTGTGTTGGAGACTGCCACCGCTGTGTGTGATGATTATGAACACAAGGGCACCAGATACTTTATTTCATGTGTGGTGATTCATTTGCTCCACTCCCAGACTTCATCACAGACCTTACTACACCTTGTGCAGTGTTGGCCTGGGTCACTGCCATCTGCTGTCTTGGCATATGTTTGTGGTTGGTCATCAGAGGTAATGCCACAGCCACTCAAGAAACCTTTTGGAAGTAGAAGTCCCGAGAGTAAAATCAGTAAAGCCCTTTTACAGCCTGAGGGACATTCAGTCAATCACATTTTGAGTTCAGATGTGGATCCTTCTTTGGTGAATAAAGATAGTAATGCAGTAAGTCCACTGAAGGAATCTGAAGTGCTTTTTAGAGAAGATACATCATGCATCAGGGATCCAGTGCATGTGCTTCTTCTGTACAAGTTGTGTGTGTTTCACATGACACAGCTGGCATCTCGTGGAGAACTCACTGAGGAATTAAGAGATAATTGTAAAGATGCCCTTGTATCATTATTGCATATAATCTATAAGATAGACAAGAAATTCCAAGATGAGTCAGGTGATGCTCCCTGGCAAGAAATTAATCATTTATTAGGCACGGAATGTCTGTCACTTTATTGCCTCAAGCACACATTTACACACCCATTTCTCATATACTCTTTCACACCCATATATCGCAAGAAACAAATTACTGAGAAACTGATCACTGAGATTATTTTAGAGGTGCTGAAGTTATGTTCCATTTCAAAAACTGACATGAAGTCTTTGAGTGGTGTCTTACAGCCATTCAAACAAAAACTAATGCACCACATCATCAGAAAACTGAAGAAAAACAGATTATCATGCATGACTATGGAAAGTGTTGTACCTTTTGTAGAACTGTTTGAACTGAGTTACTCTGATGTCTTGAAACTTATGCACTATGTTGTGGCAGTGCCGACAGAGGCCTTGATATGTAGAAATATAGGTTCACATACTCTGACAGTATGGGGGAGTCTCTTAATGCAACTGTTAGGTCGTTGCATAAACTTGCATAAACCTATTAAGACAGGTATGGTTATCTCCATAGCTAACCATATGGCTCAACTAGCAAAAGACAACAATCTTCATTGTAGCCCAATGGAAGAACATTTCCTAAAGTACGTGGAGCAGTTTCCACATCATCTAGAACATACAAAGACACGTAAGTTATTTTCCTGTATTGTCTCTTGTTGACTGGACCCTTTGTGTGTAAAACGTTTGGAATGAATTTTTTCTGTACTTGTAGAAAATATCAGATTAGTTTAAAAGTTGAATACATATTGCAAAGCAACAAAAGTATTCATGTGGCAATTTATAGAGTATCAAACAAGTAAGATACAGTACACCCTGGGCAGAGTGAAAATTTATAGAATATCTTAAAAATTTTGCATGATAGTTACTCATAGAACTGAAAATGGTAGAATATAATCTTTGAGTCTATCTTGTAACTCCTAATTCTGTGTCAGGGACCTAAAACCTGTATACCTATGTACCAGTATGTTTAAGTACTAAGAGTTGAAATTCTCCCATTGTTCTTTCCCTGTGTTGTAAGTCATCCCTGTGGATTTGATTTTGTATGTCTGATAGCTGTCAAAAACAGTGTTTTTATGAGATAATGCAGAGACACCTGTGCTTCTGTCCATGTTGTAGCCTTCTTCTTTGGAGAAGGAAATGTATTTGTAGGTAGTAGCAATGACTATTTTATTAAGCTGTCTTTCAAGAAGTGTTCATGTTCATAGTGTGTGGATTCAGTGGTGCTGTAATTGTGTAATATCGCTCAGTGGGTGTTGTGTATACAAGTGAATTAGCGGATAGGGTATGTATGGAAACTAGAGAATCAGAGTTGTAAAATTTTCAGTTTTAAATTTCAGTGGGTCCTTTATGTTGATGTATGCTGGATCTGTGCCATCTCAGAGCTGAAGTATAGTTGTTTTCAAGCTACGTGGTGTTTTGTGTTTCAGGACTACTACAGTGTCTGCTACAGCAGCAGGTTGTGAGTAGCTCTTCTGTAAAACTGAGTGTGATGTTGCTTAATCGCAAACCAGTTCTGATTCATGATTTCATATCACTTACAAGACAAAGCAAAAATGTGAGACAGAATGCTACCATAGTCTTACCACTCTTATCTACAGCATTCAAATCAAATGTGCCAATTGAACAAAACATTCTCAACAAAATCTATAATGAGTATAGTGCTGATATTCAGGCAGCAATGTTGAAACCTTCTGTTGCTGCAGAGTGGTTGAAGAGTTATAGCTCTACTGTTGTGCAGCTTATGAACAAATGCATGGGTAAGATGTATGCTATAGAAAAGATTTTTAATGTAAGATGCATGCATTGTGAATTGCAGATTAGCTTGGAGAACAGGGTGCTGGTGCAAATATTTCAATGTAATCGAAAAGTAGCAGGAATCTGGAGAAAATTGCATTATGAGGAGGTTCATGATTTGTAGTATCAGTGTTATCAAATTGAGGAGGAGGAGTATGAGGTGACCAGGACATGTGGTGTGCATGGGAGAGATGAGAAATGCATTACTAATTTTAATTGGAAAATATCAGTGGAGGGTACCACTTGGGTTTCTTAGATGTAGATGGAAGGATGATATTAAAGTGGATATTAAAGAAATAAGTTTATATTGTGGTTTGGATTCTTGGGGCTTGGGTGGTTTATGGCTTGTGTATATGATAAGGAGCCTTCAGGTTCCATAAAAGATAGGGAATTCCTCAACTAACTGAGTGAATGTGATCTTTTCAAGTAAGATTCTCCCCATAGATTCATTCCTGTTATTTAACTGTTAGTGTGTGTAGTTAGTAGCAGAAATTTTAGGCAGCCATGCTTGGATGTTGATCATCATATCTGTAGAATCAAAATGAGTAAGAGATATTATAGTGTTTTAAGTAAGAATGTGTAGCATGCATTTTAAATATTAATTGTGTAATTTGTCAGGCTTTAAAAATATTTCTGTTTATTATATCTGTCACATTTTAATTCCAGATTTTGATACTAGTAGAGACCTGTGGAATAAAGTGAAGTCAAAAGCTGCAAGTTTGAACAAATATGAAGATTTCTACATAGATCTTCTTAAATGCTTGTGTATGAAAATGGCAAAGAATCAAAATGACAGTGAATGGTCTGAGACTGATATTGTATTATTGGTACTTGAGATGTTAGTCAATTTGACGAAAGAAACCATATTAGATCAGAAGCAGATGGAAACTGTATGTCAAGCATTGCAGGACTGTGTGGTGCTAAATGATCGAAAGGCGGGCTTATATGCATCTATAAAGAAGAGTGCTATATGGTTGTGTTTCATTAAGGTGTCTCTGAAGTTTGGTCTGCAGTCTCAACAAGATAACCATGGCAAGTTACTTGATATGCTGGCCACCCTCTGTGACATTGTCTATGAAAATAATGTTGAAGATCCTCAGATAGATGAAATATATCAGTGGACATTGTCACATTCAGAATTCCTCACTGTTATGCTTGGGAAAACACAGAAGAAACGTAAGTCATGAAAGATATGCAAAATTTTTGTTTCTCTCTACACTGTTACATTAATATTGAGATTACTGTAATTATTTTTTCAACTTTTTTCTTCCAGTTCTTTATGACTTTTATCTAAGTTGCTTTAAAATAAGTAGATTAGCACCATACTCCTGGAAATCGGGAGGGGCTGGAATTAGATGGCTTGAATCAGGTGCTTATAAAGCTGTTCTGTTTGTGAAGTTTTTTCTCATTCTTCAATTCTTACCTTATTATCCCTTTTAGGTGACAGACTACGCGATGATTTATTGGTATTGGTATGTAGCTTCTCTGTATGAAGTCTTGTTTTTGAATCTGGCAATTTAACCTTTTAAAGACCTGCCCTCACATATGTGAATGCATGTAGCAAAACAAACCTAGAAAATCTTCTTGTATGTTGGAAAAAAGGAAATCAACTGAATTTTTAAGACATGCTGCATAATCTTTGTTTCATTTTCCACAACCTTTTGTTTATTTCATAGTTTTATCTTTTTATGTTCAAATAATACTCCATTTTTTGTAAATCATGCACTTAAATCTAAATATCCATTCTGGTAGATTAAAGGTTAAACAGTTGTGAAAAGTGTATTTTCTTTTCAGATCTCCATTGAAATAATGGCTGGTTTTCAGATGGAGTTGAGCAGTCCCATATCATACTCTGTGTAGCTCTTGTAGTTGTGCTTCTCCCAATGTTTGCTTTGATATCATTTACAGAACAATGATGAAATTCATATGAGGTAGTTAATTTTATTGTGTATTTCATATGTTGATTTGCCCATGTTTTGTATGCTGGTGGCATTAATTTGCTAGGATGATTCAATAAATAAAGGCATTGAACTCAAAAAGCTTTTAAGAGTGTGTCATAATGCAGTCCCCAGGTAATCTGTGCCATCAGAAGTGCTGGCCTCTAAGTAGAAATTAAGAATAATTGCTTTTGTTAGTTATCTGTCCTGTAGTGTTTCACTTGCTATCTCTCAAGGTAGATGCTGATTATTTTCTGACACTGAAATTCCTCTTCCTTGGATCCCGTCCCCACAAGTAATAGCAACATTTGTTTTGTAGACTCTATTCGATTGGAACCTTTTGTATTGTTATTTTCTGTGTTTTAGATAAACTTATAGAACTGCTTCTTCTACTTACCAAGAAGGATCCATCAGTAATGTCATCTTCACATGTTCCAATTCTTCTTGGTTCTTACAATGCAACATTGGATTTGACTGACCAGCTTCTTCTGCAGGTAAATCTTGCTCTTAAGAAATCACCAGTCATTAAGTATCATTTACATTACAATCATTGTAGGTGGTTTTCTTAAAGAATTTTATAGTATTTTGATTTACTGGCTTTGTTAGAGGACTGAACCCTAATCTGAGGAAAATCTTTGTTTTGAAGTGCAGTGGCTGGTACATTGTGCCACCTGCATTAACGTTAAAATTCTGCATTTCCCCTCACAATGTATGTATGTTTTTGTATGATTTTCACAATAAACAGAACTGTTTTACCAAACATGATGATTATGTGGCTTTTCATCATAACGGTGATAAAATGTGTATGGTGTGAGGCAGAAACTGAATCGTTACATATAACTCAGGTGAATTTCATGCTTCAGAGGGTTAAATGGAAGAACTCTGATACTAAGAAGATTGCACTTGGACAAAGTTTATTATGTTTTATTATTATTATTATTATTATTATTGTTATTGCTGTTGTTGTTGCTGTATGATATTGTTGCTATCATTCAATGCAGATCCCCCCCCCCCAGAGTTTGCAGAGTTTGTTATTAAAAAATATAAAGATTAAGCTACAGAGAACAGTAATTTTACCTGGTGTTTTGTATGGTCTTGAAATTTTGACTGTTTCGTGGGTTGATCATTTAATTCCGGGACTCATTTTTTTGTGAGTGAATGAGTAGACTTAACGGCTAGTTGGTCTTGTCTCCTTCGAAATAGTGTCCTTGTGCTTGTATGCACTTATTCCAGTGCTCCTGCCACTGACAAAAGCACCTCTGGTAGTCACTTTTTGTAATAGCCCTTAGTTGTCTCTTCGTATTGGCTTGAATATCTTCACCGTAATCGAATCAGCGACCTTTTATTGTTTTCTTCAGTTGTGGGAACAAGAAGAAGTCATATGGAGTAAGGTCATGGGAGTAGGGAGGTTGTGGGAGCAACGGAATATTGTGTTTCACCAGAAATTCATTTGTGGTGACAGCCCTGTGGGCAGGGGCGTTGTCATGGTGCAGGATCCAGTTGCCAGAGCACCACTCTCAGGGCGATGTCTGCGCACAGAGTCGCGGAGGCGTTGCAGGACTGTTTTGTAGAATTCCTTATTTACTGTCTGTCCTGTAGGGATGAACTCATGATGAACCAGCCCGTCAGTGGCGAAGAACACAATCAACGTGGTCTTGATATTGGACTTCACCTGCCGCGCTTTCTTCGGTCAAGGAGATGATGATGATGATGATGTGCTCCACTGGGAGGACATTTGCTTTGATTCCGGGTCATACCCGTAAACCCAGCATTTGTCACCAGTGATTACCAAGGACATGAATTTGGGATCGTTATGGGCTCGATCACGGAGGTCAGTGCAAATTGACACGCGATCGTCCTTCTGTTCTGCTGTTAGGAGGCGGGGCACAAATTACACTGTCATACGTCTCATTCGAAAATCTTCAGTTAGAATTTTCTGGCACATACCGAATGCTATTCTAACTTCCTCTGTAACCTCTCTGATAGTCAGATATCAGTCAGCATGAATGATTTCTCGCACACGTGCCACGGTCTCCTCGGTGTGGGAGGTGGAAGGACTGCCTGGGCGGGGGTCTTCAAAGGATCGGCGTCCACTTTTGAAACGGGAATACCACTCAAATGTCTTCGATTGACTTAGGCAGGACTCTCCGAAAGCTGCTTGCAGCTTTTCGTACATTTCAGCACCAGTTTTCCCCAGATGGAAACATAAATCAATGCACACACGCTGCTGCACTTTCTCCTCCATCATGAAATGCGACGCACACTGTTGTTGACATTCACCCAAGGGCCTCCACAGAGCAAATGCAGGGAGATACCGACCTCCAGTTTTGCACATACACTTGTACAGAGTTGCCACGTGTCCCACTCTGTTGCCGTTTCACTATGTATTATAGTTTCCCGGAAAAAAAAATCATTCCCGGAATTAAATGATCAGCCCACATACATTGAGTGAGGAATCTTAGCTGATAGTGTTCAAGAATATGGTGCTGAGGAAGATTTTGGCTTGAGAAGGACAAGGCAACAGGGGAATGGGGAAGAAAATGAGGTGCTTTGTGGTATGTACTCATCACCAAATTTTATTTGGGTGATCAAATCAAGAAGAATGAGATGGATGTGGCATGTAGCATGTGTAGAGGAGAGGAGAGGTGCTTCCAGTGTTTTGGTGGGGAAACCTCAGGGAAAGAGACCACTTGGATGACTAGGCATAGATGGGAGGGTAATATTAAAACGGATCTTCAAGAAATGGAATGGGGGTATGGACTGGATTGATCTGTCTCAAGACAGAGACAGGTGGTTGGGTCTTGTAAATGTGGTAATGAACCTTTGGGTTCCATAAAATGTGAAGAATTTCTAGCCTGGCTGAGGACCTGTTAGCTTCTCAAGAAGGACTCTTGCTCCTTGGATATAGTTAGTTAATTTTATGTACTGTGTTTATACAAGTATCAAACGTGCACTTTTCAAACATAGGTTAGGTAGGAATAATTCTCCCTGTAGTGGTTGTACTGTGAATCAGGAATTCTTTTATAAGCAAGCACAGTATTATTTTGTGCTAGGTAGGTAGCAATGGACCTGTCAATTGCTGGGTCAGTGTGTTGCTTTGTTCTTGAGTGATATTACAAGCAGGAATTTCACCCAATTGTGGTAAACACGTCTGCACAATAAAAGCACCATCAGGGTGCAACAGTGTGGAATCAATCATTGTGTTTAGCAGTGGTGACAGTGAAGAAGGGAACAACAGTGATAGTGCTGACAGTGTAGGCTGATCCACTTCTTTGTGATTTTCATGCCAGGGGACAGGTTTGTGTATTTGAACTCAGTTTGTGTATAAACAACTTTGACATTGTTACAGACAAATAGAAAGAGTATAAATGTAATTTTATGTGATCTGGAGGTGTGCGTATCCTATAATCGCTGCCTATAAGGGATGGACATAATTTTCTTTACACTTGTAAGGACCCATGTTTACCTAAGTGAAGGAATGTAAGCAAACATACCTAGAAATTGAATTAAATTTTCTTAGATAGACAGTTGTATCAAGATGTGAAGTTTTTCTGGTATTTCGGTAATTGACTTCATCCCCATCTTCATGTGTGTGGTGGTTAGTTCCCAAAGTGTCGGAAAACCTTCACATCTTGACGAGGCCGTCTGCCAGAGAAAATTTAATTGAATTCTGTTGCCGCGAAACCTTCTAGACTTATATCCCTAGAAATTACTTTTATGTGTTTAGGCAACAAGGAAATTTACTACATTTTTAATATGCGCTTTAAAAATGCAGTAAATTTCCTTGTTGCCTATGTACATAAAAATAATTTCTAGGAATATAAGTCTTGAAGGTTTCGCGGCAACAAAATTCAATGAAATTCTCACATTGAAGGAGACTGATCAAATTGTAATAACTGGAGAGGAGTTACTCTTCTATGTATTCCAAGCAAAATTCTGACTAGAATCTTTTTAAACAGAATACAAAATACAGTGGAACAACACCTCAGAAAAGAACAAGCTGGATTCAGCAAACACCGAAGTTGTGTTGATTTAATAAAGACTTCAAGGATAATTCTAGAACAAAATGTAAAGTGGCAGTCCATTCTATATGTGACCTTTACCGATTTTGAAAAGGCATTTGACTCCGTGAAGAGAGAAGTAATGTGGCTCACGCTTCAGGAGTGTGGTATACCAATGAAAATTATCCAAATAATTAAAATATTTTATGTTGGATTTAAGTGCAAAATATCCCATGAAGGAAAGCTTTCAGACTTTTTAGAGGTCAGAAATGGTGTAAGACAAGGATGCATTCTCTCCCCAGTCCTTTTTCTGCTAATATTAGACAGAGTCATGAAAAGCGTGAGAGGTTTACAGAAAAGGGTAATACAGTGGAGTATGAAGGAAAGATTGAAGGTGTGGACTATGTGGATGATATTTGTCAGTTAGCCCAGAGATTTTGCAATATGGAAGAAAAGCTAACGAGACTAAAAGTGGAAGCATAATTAGTTGGTTTGTGTATTAACATAAACAAGATGAAGGGGATGAGAGTTAATACATCTAATATGCAAAAATTTAGGTTAGAGGAAACAGAAATTGAAGAAATATGATCCTTTGTATACCTAGGAAGTGTGGTGTCAGAAAGCGGAGGAACAGAGGAAGATGTAGCAAGTAGAATCAAGAAAGCAAACAGTGTATTCAGCTGTATCCTGCATGGAGAAATCTCAACATATCGAAGGAAGTTAAAATATGAATATTTAATATAAATGTAAAATCGGTATTATTTTATGCTTGTGAAACTTGGAAAATTACCAACCAGATAACAAGAAGACTACAGATATTTGGAAATAAATGCTTAAGACGAATAATGAATATAAAATGGACCAATAAGATTACGAATGAAGAACTGTGGAGAATCACCCATCAGAAGTCAATAGAAAATCAGATAAAAAGAAGAAAATGGAATTGTATTGGACACACATTACATAAAGAAACAGGAGCAAAAGAGAAAACTGCATTAGATTGGAATCTTCAGGGATATAGAAGGAGAGGTAGGCCAAAGGGTACGTGGCGAAGGATGATAGGGGATGAGATAAGAAGCGCAAGAAGATCATGGAACAAGGTCAAGGGAATAGCTGGAGACCACAGTGCCTGGAAGCTCTTCATGGATGCGCTGTGCTCCACAAGAAGTAAAAGGAATTGATGATTAATATGTGCTGCATAATCTCTGTCCCCCCTCCCCCCCTTCTTGCTGTTTATTTCATAACTTTATCTTTTTCTGTTCAGTTAGTAATTAAGGTTTCCATAAGCCATGTGTAAAAATTTCATTACCCACCCAGACAGGATAAAAGTTGACAGATCTGCAGCAGGTATTTGCATACTTATAACTTGCAACTTTTATTATTGGGCAAGTTACTTTTTCATACATAATTCAGTCTTCAGTAGATCTTGTGAAATAAGATTTTCAAGTATAATTATACAATTTTGCATTGTTACAGTTGTCTTTCTCATTTATTCTGAAGGTTCTCACAACTGCCTGCATTTCTCATATTTATTCTTTCCACTGCATAAACTCAGTCACTGAAGTTGTTCCATGCAAGCTGGATGATCAGGTTAAATTTGTAACACAGCAGGGTTTTTCTCTTTGACACAAAACTCAGACTGGCTCTGGGACCCACTCAGCTGCCAATTCCGTGGGTACTAGAGTCTTTCCCCAGGGGTAATGCAAGGGTGTGAAGCTATTTATCTTCATCCAGATCTAGAACACAAGAAGGTCTACCTTCATGTGTTCTAGTCATATTGATTTCATGCTCAGGTACAGTTCAACTTTACCCTTGCTGAACATTCTGTATTTCTCTGGGATAAATGCCATAATATACATCAGTGAGATTAAAACTGAACACATTTGACATTTCTGTTATCTTGTTTTGTTTAAAGAAATTTGGTGTTTCAGGAGTTGGTTGTACTCTGTGGGATAGAAATTGGCTCCATCTGTTAGATAAAAGAGAGTAGGTTTCCATACTTTCACAAATGATGGAAGGGGCTCAATTTTAGAAATGTAATTATTATTTAAACCAAAATGAGGCAATGGAAGATGGCTAACACATGCCATTATAGTAATACATCTTCAGCACAGACCTTTAGATCTGTCTCAATTGATCATTTGCATTTATATTAGAGTTTATATTTCCACCTCTGAAAGTGAATACAGGTGACTGAAAATAGCCTAAAATTATAAATTAATGGGGCCAAGGGTGAGTAGAAGCCTAAACAATGGTCAGACGTGGTATTTGGTACCAGTACTGACATTAAATTGCATGATCTGTCATGACAGGAAGAAGAAGATGATTTTTGAGGTTTGTACAGTGATGTAAGTGGGGATTCCATTCAACTATGGTATGATGGTGAGTCACTGGGTCTTCAGGTCCTGACACTTTGAGGCCATGTTTTGTCCTCATCTTCAGAGGTTAGGATTTCTGAGAAGAATGGAATCCTGAAGAAAAAGAAAAGCTAAGAAAGGAAGCACACGGTCCTGTATAACAATTAGTATTGTGGAAGATCACCTCTTGTCAGCTTTCTGCAACTTCTTATTCAGTATGTTTTCAGCTTCCGTCCATATCTGGAGGCCATGTCCTCCATCTACTACCTGCTGACACATCTTTCATAGTCATGATTGAACCCTCTTATTATGACACGTCTGTTTTAAGTGTTTTTCACTTTGTGCATCCACATGTAAAATATCTGAAGAAGTGCTCCTTGTTTAATCTAGTTATTGAATTATTGAACTTCCTCTATTTTATACAATAAATTTTCAGTGTTTTATAGGTTAACACCACTGTTATAATTAAATGCTTACAGTTACTGCAGACGTATGAGGCTGGAGGAATAAGTTTGTATGAGTGTCGGCCATATCTTTGGGGTGAAGCAGCTGTCAGCCACTACAGCATAACATCTAAAGTGGGAATGTCCCTTTGGAGACAGCCACAAGCAAAACAAGTTCTGCAGCTACTTGATATGGATGGTGTATTAGAAACAGTAAAGAACTTTCCCCTCAGCAGAGGTTTAAATGTGAGTACTTAAAATGTAATTTTATGTTTTAAGTTAAGTGTATTTTTTAAGGAGAACTTGTTAAGGTAATTCTGCAGCTAATCAGGTTATATCTTCTGTTCTTGTCCCAGTAGAATTTTATTCTGATGTATGATTTTTCTGTTCAAACAACTGTGAATGTACTGTTGGAAAGAATTTATTTGGTAATGTGAATGAATATCAAATTAATGAGAGGTTGTCCAAAAAGAAACTCCAGATGCTTGTTGAATTATGAATGGTAAATTTTTCTGTATCCTGAGCTACTTGAATCTGGTCCACATCATCCCTATTATTCATTTTAATATTATCATTTGCTGTTTATTTAGTTGTCATGAAGTACTGAATATTACTGTTCTGTTGCAAAAAGGATCGTGCTTAGATGTAAGGCAATCACAACATTACTGGAAGTGTTAAGTAACAGTAAACAATTTATCCAACCACAGTTTATAATCTGAAATTATGTAAATTTTTTCAGTGCTTGACTATGGGCTGGTTGGCTGGGGTTATATTCCTGATGTGTACAAGGATCTTTTTCTTTTCACAACATTCAGGCAGGCTTTGTGACCCACCCAACTCCTAATTCATTAGGTTTTGGGAGCTGCCAGTATTTTTGTAGGAGTGAAGCAACTGGGTCGTGAGAGCCCCATCCCAAGGTGTTTAAAATATATGTTGCTTTATTTCTCTGCTCCTTGGTGTGAAGGTGTGATGCTTAATACAAGTGAGACTGTATTCGTTTTGCCAATAATGTTGTTTGTGTTATTTCTGTAGGCATCTCAGTTTGTCAAGTCTCAACATATAGTCTATGACCCTGCCTTCTTGCTTCCACTGTTCAGTCACTTGCTGGCTCCTGAAGCAGTGGTACGAACTTACACATTCATAAAGTCAGGTGGCTTGGCTGTTACTTTAGCAGCACTAGGCTCTGCTTGTGAGGATACTCGAGCTGCTGCATGCCATGTTATAGCCAGACTGTATTTCCATGAAGAAGCATGTAGGTAAGTATTATTGTTATTCACAACAGGAATGTTTGCTTTAAAAATTTTCAGAAGGAAAGTTAAGGCAGATTGTATGTGGATGTTGCCAGTCTTATGTTCTATCTTACCATGGGGCATTAGCATCCAGTATCATGGAGGTGTTCTAGAAAATCAGTTATTCTGCTGACAAATTTTGTTCCCTTGATAAAGGAATGTTTATTGTAACTAAGATTTCCAAAAAAATACTTTATTATCATACCAAATGTTTAAAGGGGTTTGGGAAATTTAGAGATTTTCATGAATTTTCATGCCATCGTGGGGGACATAGAGACTGACAAGTTTGTCTTTGCTCCAGAAATTAGTAATGTAAGTGATGAAAATAAAGAAAAAGAGTATGAATTTTGTATAAACTTAAAGAAGAACTAAATGTGACTCTTCAAGAAAATTATTAAGTTACTTCAGGAGTATGTAAATTACACGTTTCAGCAAGACACAGTCAGTGCAAATGAAGATAGTATGTACCATAACTTAGATTTTGAACTGGTAAAATATAATTCTAAAAGATGGAATGTGGTGTCTGCCAACAAAAAAAAAAAAAATGGAGGTTCAACAGGCTCAACCAATACCTATAATTATAAATCAGTAATGCAGTATTCGACAACCACAAAGTGAATTGGAGATATGACATAAAATTGGGTGAACAATGCAACATTCATTGGAGGGAGGGAATAAATGTCCATTTAAAAGAAAGAAAAGAAAAGAAAAATGATCATTATAGGAGGCAGCCATGTTGGTGGCTGCACTAAGGAACTATAAAAATACCTTGGAAAAGATTTGGAGGTTAATGGAATTGCTATGCCGGGCTCCAGAATTGATAATGTCACACACTCATCTGATAAAGAAATAAGTACATTAAATAAAGATGATGCAGTGTTATATGAGGAGGTTCAAATGATGTTAATAAAAATGAAACAAATGTTGGACTCAAGCAGTTTGTAACCAATAGGAATAACACAAATAATGTAGTGATAACTGATCCTCATAGGTAGTACAGCTTACGTGAAACATTATGCATAAATAAGGAGGTACAGGTTTTCGATACAAAAATGGGAAGTTAATGGATAATATGTCTATAATGAACACCAGCCTTAACAGAGATGACTTTATGCAACATGGGCTACTTTTAAATACTTCTGGTAAGTAAAGAATGGCAGGAACAATTGAGAAACATGTAAATCAGTTCATGTCAAAAAAAAAAAAAAAGGAAGTCCTTATTCTCTGAAAATGGGAAGAATATAAAAATGAACACATTCATGATGAGATTAAGGAACACCTAAATTGCGGTGATACAGACGAACAAAAAAAAAATGGTGAACAGGTGAACTCAATAATGCATAAATTAGGATTTAAAAAATTACTACATTTACACATTTATTATGCATTTTGCACATATTACAACAGTGAGAAATAACAGTTGATTTAAATATTGGTTATAAAGATAAAATGATCACTAATATCTCTTGCACTATATTTTTTGGTATAATTCTTGACAGTACATTGAATTGAAGTAATCATATTGAATTTCTCACAAAAAAAATTGAGCACTACTTGTTATGTAATTAGCACTCTTAAACCATATATGTCTGAGCCAGCATTGAAAATGATTTACCTTTCCCTTTTTCACTCAATTTTGAGTTGTGGAATAATATTCTGGGGGAATTCATCACAAAGTATTACAATTTTTAAGGTACAAGAAAAGGTAATTAGGGTTATTATGGGATGTAGCAACAGGAACTTGTGTAGAAATTTATTCAAAATATTAACTATCTTACCTCTTAAACCACAAAATATATTCTCTTTATTCATATTTGTAGTTAATAAAAAACCACTTTACAAGTAATGCAGATAATTATAATATATGTAACAGACAAAAAATAACTTGAATCTGCCTGAGGCAAATTTGGCCATTTTTCAAAAAGGATCTCATAATTTGGGAATCACAGTTTTTAATAGTCTTCCTACTGAAATTAAGATTCTTTCAGATGATCACAAGAGATTTATAACAACATTAAAGCATGTTTTATATTTACACTCCTTTTATAGTTTGGATGAATATTTTACAGAGTTATATCTGTCAGTATGAACAGAGAATAGAAAACCATGAATCAGAAGTTCTATCAGATTGTACCATTTGTATAAATATAATGTTTTGCAGTTTTTAATTTCAATCTAGTGACTTACTGATGTTGTACTAATCATATGTTATCTTTCTTGTGTTTTGGCTGTTACTCTGTTCCAACAAAAATGGACTAGTATGTTATGTTAATGAATTTGTATATTGGGCTTGTTCTTGTATATACATGTTGTGTTTGATGACCGGTTATTTGTTTACATGGAGCCTTCGTAGTTTTCAATATGACATGTTCTATATCCAAAGGCTTTAACAATTTCTGGATTTTTGGAATAAAAATCAATGTCAGTATCATATTATTGTTACAGAAATGTCAAAGGGAGATTGCTGGGTTTGCAATTTCTGGATGCTATACGATATGGAGTGGCATCCCTGAAGAACAAGTCATTAAATCCACAACTTCCATGCATCATAACTACGTTTCTTGCTAGAACATCACTGATTCTGTCACAGACTCATCATGCAATGTACCTTCCATTGCAGAATTTCATTATAGCCAAATCATCACTTAATTTGAATACCATACCAGAGTTCTTCACGTTCTTTCATAGCTCTGAAGTTGACTTCAGGTAATTTTGATTTCTTTTCCAGTTCGTCTTGGTTTACTAGATGTGTACTTGTCTCTGATCCAGGCTCTTAGTTTTGGGGACTTTATTAATAATTGTGATGAAAATATGTGACCATAAAGCAATGGTCTTGGGTACTACTAAGACTGATGAATTTCGAATAGGGTTTGGATATTAGTTCTGAGTGATGTGCTTAGTATAGGATTAAATTAGTTGTGATTATTGATTAGATCCATATTTCCAGGTGTAACAGGCACAAGTCTGTAGAGAGGGTAGCACCCTGGCTTCCCCCCCTCCAAAACTGGGCCAAGTACAGGAAGCATAAATTTTTTTTACTCATAATAGTGCTGAAGTATACCCTGGTAGATGTTAAAAATGTGGATATTTTTGCAGTTATACAAAATTGGTGGGCATGTGGTAGACTCTACTGGCTCACTAGTTCCTATGTACTAGCTAATTATGTAATTGTTTGTTTATTCAAAACTTAAGGGAAGATCCTGTCGGCACCCTCCTCCCTCCATCAGATATTGAGTCACGACAGTATTATTTCCCCTTCCCTCACCTCTCTTCATATATTTCTATACTCATGTCTTCCCTTGCAGTTCGTATAATTCATTTATGCATGTACTTGGATGTGCTAATACATGCATTTTATATTTACACATTCCCTGTTTTGCTCGGTAACTCTGTATTCTGTATATGTGATATTTTCAATGATTTCTTATGATACCTTTATTACCATTCCTGCCGTATGGTATGTCTTTCCTACATATGACCGTGATCAACGAAATACCCGTGTATTGTTTTTCTCACAGATAATGTTTTGAAGTCTACATGTAGGAGAACCAGAAATGGAGGATGTTTGTCACTGGATTTGACTTTGGATCAAATTAAATTTTGAATGAGAGCAAAATTTACATCAAGGGACAACACACAGGGGTTCCTCTATTGTGGATATTCTTTTTCTAATCCCAAATATATTTTATAATCCTAGCTTAGGCTGAAGAAATTTTTTTTATGCCTTCCTTCATGCAGTATCTTTCTGTACCTGTACATCCTAATGTTGTTATTTGTTTCTTCTATACAAATAAATCTGTCTATTAATAAATCCATTTCTCTTTAGTTTTTACGTAACACGTTTTTATTCTATGTATTACGCAAGTCACAAATTTCCTCCTTTCTTTGCTGGGTATTTGTCTGCTGGATAGAAACTTACAGTCACAAAATATAAATTTACTCTTTTCCATACCTTAAGTACTTAACATTTTATCTTCAGATATTTTATATAGCCTTTTATTGTAATTTCAGCATGAAAAACATACCATATAAAACTGCATGTACAAATGATCTTCCTGATGATGAAATTTTGATGTTTGAAACATGTAGAAGACACAAAGAACTGAATTAAAATATTATTTTAAACAAGTGTGCTTTTTGTTGGGTTACATTACATAATAAACTTAAGAAGTTTCAGTAGAGCTGTGACTGTATGCTAAGAATGATGCTGTTTCAAAACAAACAAGTCATATCAGCTCTAGACCACACAACAGTAGCAACCTTGGAAGAGATTCACCAGTAGGATGATAATAAGGAGATCACACTTGTAAGATAGAGCAATACAAAAGTTTAATGCATGTCTACTTGCATGTTTAGTAATATGAACTATTCTCTCTGTAATTTCTTTTCTTGCATGGGCTAGGATAGTGTAGTTGGTATAGCAATTTGCTGCAGGTTGGACAGTCCAGGGATCAAATCCTGGTGGGAGGAGATTTTCTACTCCTGCACAAACAGTCTGTGAGACTAGCTCACCCTCCTGTACAATGAATATCTTGTCTCTTTCCTGGGGGTAAAATGGTTGGGGCATGGCATTGACCACCCACCCCATCTAGTGCTGATGTTAAAGAAAGAGTAGTGGTATACTTCTACTTACCCCTCTGGGCTATCATGGCCTGTTATATAGTGAACTTTACTTTTTTTTCTTGTGATTTTACTTCATTATACTTGTCCAAATAATGCTGAAGTTGCATTCTCCTTCAGATCTGCAAAATGTTTTACAAATTTATCCCTTTCATCATAACCCACATATTTGACTACATTTACCTGCTGGTTTTCACCACTTTATTCAATTCTGATAAAGAAAACTCAAAACAAATGCTTGTTTATCCAATTGCAGTTTTTCCTTAGTTAAAAGGTGTACACAGAAGGTGTGCACAAATCCTGGGTGCATGGTCACCCCAGCAACTAAATTTGTATGGTGGTGCCTAATATTTGTAGACCCCAGTATGAAATTTGGTTTGTGCCACCCATATGGCAGCTGGAATTCTGAGGTGGCTCCTAATTGTTCAGAAAATTGTACACCCCAGGATTGTATATTTAGAAAAGAATACAGTCAGACATTTTGTTGAACAGCAGGAAGTTTGTTTTGCTAATTATGTTCTTGTGTTTCTGTTGCTGTGGTAGGGTGTATCGTCTGTGGATACTTCAGGTAATTCGAGATGGTATGAAGAGTGATTTGGACTTTCAAATAAGCCAAAGATGTGCAGTTTTCAAACTGTTACTGAGCTTCTATTCATCTGTCCTTGCTGACAATGATACCAAGGTTGGTAAAAATGTATTAACATACTATTAATTCATATGTATAGATTTATTGTACTGACCTTTTGAATAAATTTTCACCAACTGTTCTTAGCAGATTACTGTTTAAAATAAGCCACACATTATTAGGTAAGGACTTACAGACATATACAAAAATAAAAGAAGTTCTTACAAATCTAGCCCATATCTGTGTGTTAGAAGTATTTGGGTTAAATGGTGTAATTTCTTTATTTGACTGTGTTGATTCCAAAACATAGTACGATTTTTTGTTGCTAATCTGTGCATCCAATAATCTTGAATGTTTGATGTGCTCGTTTGACCATGTGTGTACGTGCACATGTGTACGTGACAGAGAACATGTGCATGTATGTATGTGCATGTGCGTGCACACATGCATTTTCTTGTGTGAGGGTGTGTGTGCATGTGCTCCTGCATGTATTCATGTGTGTGTGCTTGTATGTTTGTGTATGCATGCACATATACTAATAGTATTCTGTAACTCTTTTGGCCTGATGTGCTAGAAAATACAGTAGGTGTGCCTGATGGGAACAATTTATAATTCAGTACTGCTGGTATTGTTGAACATTGATGTGTCTGTTATTCTCATTTGCCTAGTAATGTGCCTTTTCATACATATTTTACATGTATACTATTTGTGGAAATTTTGTTTAGTTTTATCATTTACAAATTAAAGTCCTATAATTATATTTATACTCTTTCAGAAACTAATTCTTGAAGTAATTGAATCAACTGTGAAGATTCCTACATCAGCAGAGTTGCTTGTGTCCACAAATGGTCTGATATCCTGGTTGCACCAGACTGTTAGAGGTCTATCGCAGGCAGACGCTGTTCTCATCAGCACAGCAATCGATGTCCTGTCAGCCTTTGGGACTGCTTTTTTTAATTCTCTTGAACAGAAAGATGACCATAGAGTTAAAAAGAAATCATCAGTGGTTAAATACCTTGCACATAATATGTTGCTTTTGTTGTTAGATCTCTTGCCAAAACTTGGATCAAAATTAGGAGTGGCCGACCTCAGAAAGTACCTGCACACTATGCAAGCTGTAATATCACTTGAAAACACTAAAGCAGTGTGCAGTTTAATAAGCACACAAAAGATGTTTGGAATTGTTGAACGAAGTAAAGAAATATTGGGTTCAGTTGCAGATTGTGAGGATTTGTTGGTGTACGGTTGTAAGTTTGCTCTAGCAACTCAAGGAGAAGGCTCAATATGTGGCTTAGGGACTGATAATGAACAGGCTGGTTGTCATTTAAGGAATATTACAATTGAATGGTTGCAGAGAATGCACCATGGCCAAGCAGCTGTCTGAGCATATTACATTCAGTTGACTCTCATCTGACATTAAAATATTTAAAATGGTGGACATTATTTGTATTACCCACTAGCACTTTTGTATCATCATTTTGTTCACTTCGGATGAAATTCCATTTACTGCTAATGAGAATGTGGTGCTGAATGAGGTGAGAAGAGGGCATAGCATATACTCAGAATTGTAGGAACCATGGTAGGTCCAGAAATATAACAAGCTGCCTGTTGTTGATCATATGTAGACTGGCCATATGTCCTCGTTTTTGTATATTACATTGTTAAGTTCCAGATTTCAATTTTAAGTCTTGTAACGTAACTTGTTCTCCAAGGAATGTGACAAATCTGAAATAGTGTGTTACCAACACAGAGTTACACACTTCTTGGGGTGAATTCATAACTGCTTGCATTGATGTATGAATATGGTAGGTTGGTGGAATGTAATGGAAAGGGAAGGCTGAAGTATTTGGAGCAAAACAAGGTCAAGGGTGATAAGTGGCATCAAACTGCTCGGCTATGGCATGTAATGAAGTTTATATAATGACCCTGTTTAAACTATAATAAAATTTTGTTTACTAATGAAACATGAAGTTGGAAGACCAAAGAACATATGATCTGACTAGTTCTGATTCTCAGGAAGAATCCTAGTAGCTTTATTCTTTGTGAAGCAGAAATAAGGAGATGAAGAAGAAGCTTATATGATCACAGTATTGTTGGCAAAAGTTATGAAAAGCAATAAAAAAAAGTGAAATTTTAAAATGTGCTTGATTGTTACTTCACATACAACTCTGTGATCCAATTGGTGTATAACAGAGTAGAATGTCTGGCGTTAAACATTCACATACATTCTAAGTTTTATACTTGTGAGAATTGCCTGATAATGACCACTCAGTGTAGCTGAAACAGTAGCTATGCAATAATTGATGAATACACAGGAAATGTGTTGTGTGGCTGGCATATTCACTTATTGTATGCAACCGTAAGCACTATAAAACTCCTAAACCTCCACAATATAACCTATTAAATAGTGAAAATACCTGGTTGTCAACTATAAAAGTAAGAGTACATCCATAGAGCAAGGTGCATGCATGTTACTTGACAGTCAAATGTACCAGCCAAGGTTTCAATGGAATCACAGTTCACTATAACACAAACATGAACTGCATTAAATGCAAGATTGCAGATGGTCTTCCAGTGGAAGGGTGATTTAAGACACACCGTAATAATGTTGTAAGCTGCTGTGCAGCATGTTACTGACTACATAGAATTATGTTTCTTAAGTGTAGTTATCATCCACCAATTAACCTTATCCTGAGCTATGCTGTCCCATCCTCTTTAAAGCTCACTTTAATATTATTCTTCCTTCTATGGCTATGTCTTCCAAGTGGTATCTTTCCTTCAGGTTTCTCGACCAATACCCTGTGTGCTTTTCTCTTATGCCCCATATGTGCCACATGCTGTGCCCAACACATTCTTTGATTTGATTTGATCAGCTGAGTTATATTTCGTAAGAAGTACAAATCTTGAATTTCTACATTATGATATTTGTTACAGTCCTTTAAGCCCCCCCCCCCCCCCCTCCCCTGCGTCTATTTTTTTTTTTTTATTAATTTTTTTTTTTTTTTTTTTGTTTTTTTTTTTTTTTTTTTTTTTTTTTTTTTTTTTTTTTTTTTTTTTTTTTTTTTTTTTTTT
>Ga0131853_10003043_pt1 | contig 30076 bp, 25 predicted proteins | sample TergutLab28metaG_FD_92764 | JGI IMG/M metagenome (GOLD analysis project Ga0131853, IMG submission 92764) | Labiotermes labralis P1 segment gut microbial communities from Petit-Saut dam, French Guiana - Lab288 P1 (version 2) (version 2) | ecosystem: Host-associated > Arthropoda: Insects >... | reverse complement strand
GTTTTAGTAAAAACAAATTAAAATATTAAGTTAGTTGGGTTTGTAAAAAGCCCGGGATACAATTTAAAAAATTTTTTTTTTTTTTTTTTTAATTTTTTCGTTTTTACAAATTTTTCTTCCCCCCCCCCCCCACTAACATACTCCGAGGCTTTCGTTCTGTCCGGAGGTAAATTGAAGGACGCGACATATAGGTGTACGAGGGACAGATCTTGAGACATGTTGCGTTTAAATTAGGATACTCACAGATATGCCGGTCCCAGTGGCCGCGCGGTCTAAGGCGTAGGTCTGCGGCCGCTCGCCTGGTGAGATTGTGGGTTCGAATCCCACCGGGGGCATGGATGTCTGTCTGTTGTGAGTGTTGTGTGTTGTCAGGTAGAGGTCTCTGCGACGAGCTGATCACTCGTCCGGAGGAGTCCTACCGACTGTGGTACGTCGCTGTATGTGATCTAGAAAGCTCGTGAATGAGGTGGCCATGGCCCACTCAGGGCTGTCGCACCAAAAACAAGCAGACTCACAGATATGAACGTGAAAATGCCTTTGAAAGCCTTAAACTGATACCGCGTTCTTTAAATTCCCACATGCTTAAAATACTCGTATATCTATTGCACCTATAGAAGAAGTTTCTTCCGTTTTAATGTATCCGTGCTCTTCCTCAGTTTCTTGCTGGGCCCCGTTCTTAATTATTAAACTGGCAGAGAAAAATATTCTCTTCTATGTAGGACATAACTGGATCCTGCTTCTCGGTTTAAACGGTATGCTACGTGACCCAGTACTGGTACCTCCAGGTGTTCTATCACTATACGTATGTACTTCCCTTAGATTCTACATGGGTGCTGATAAGTCCTTAGCCCGACCAGGATGGAAACGAGCTAATGTTTCTTTCAGAATGGCGTGAATTTCCTTCGGCGCCTTGCCTTGCAGGAACAAAAAGAACTTGATGACAGCTCGCGTCTCGATATTGTTGAAATCACGCGCGTCCCTGACATGCTTTCGAGCACCCCGGTGCAACCACAAGGGACATTAATTCAACTGTTACATTTCTCTGCATCCTGTAATATCGCCTTCTGAAATTTTTGTAGTATTTTACGCTGTAAAAATTGCGTGTATTTGTGTTTTTGTGACTTGTTTCACATCCTACTGGCTTTGTAACACCTATGGAAGTTACGTATGTGTGTATGTATGTATGTGTGCATGTACGTACTGAATATAAAAGTATGATAATAAAAGCAGCAGCTATTGGCACTAACTTCTACTCTGTTGGTACCCAAAGAACCAAAACTTTTATTTCCTGCTTCAAGACACTTGTATGCTGAAGTGCGTGTCACCTTATCCCGGAGGGGAAGTCCCGTCGCGTTCTGTCGACACAGTCTCCTGGCAGGCTACTGCAGATGTACGTACACGGTGCGCGGGTGATTGATTACAAACCAGCGGCTACCAACCTTTTATATGTGTTATCCTATCGTAGTAAATGGTATGTGATTCGCGATCCTACCATGGAAAAGACAATGCTCAGTGATATTTACTGTAAATAAATTAATACTAATGCCTTTTCTTGAATACTGCATAATATTGCCACTTATTAAAACAAATATAAAACTTTTAGTGTTACTTGTCAAATCCAATATTTTTGGGATAATATTAAATATACGAAATATGTAAGAAACAAATGTTTGTTTAAATTACTCATACAAGTGCTGGTTAGACCATTCATTTGCTTCTAAATAAAAACTTTTGAAATACTGAACATATGAAACCTCACATACAGTGAACAGAACAATAATGTCAAAAGTATCGTGACTGAAAAGGGTAATAATGTATTATTTATTTCAATTAAATCTTATTACATTAATAACATTGAAGTTAAAGGAATAATTAAATTGAAATAAATTTGTAATATACTGGGCATATGGATACTTAGCATAAAAAACACAATTGTAATATGAAAAAGTAACTGAAAAATAAATGATACATTTTGTTTATTTGAAACAAATCTTATTTGAGTACTAATATTGATCTTAGGTACAAATTTTGATTTTTTTTTACGATTATCGATTTCTCCATAAGACCCTCTCACGACACTACGTCAGACCCCCACAACCCTGATTTGCGTCTGAACCTGAGGTTGGGAACCACTATTATAAACGAAGGTGGAAATTATGGACGGGAAACCATTTCGACAAGATGGCTTTCAGGCTTTTCATCTGTTCAAGAACAGATATGTCAGTACACATAATTAATGTGTTGATCGTGTAGGAATTTTGTGAATTACAAGCGCCAATTATATCGATCTTCCCTAGCCGATATATCAGAAAACTTAGATTGACAATCCATCTGCCATCTGTTAGCACGGTAGAAAATGAATTCATTATTCTGTAACAGTTTAGATTTGAATGAAGCAGAAATTAATAATACGCCTCTGAGATGTTACATTTTGTAATCTGGCAGAAATTTGTCGACGTTTCGGAGGAATGTGCTGCCTCCATCTTCAGAGTAGAACAGTGTAAGTGTTGATGTTTATTAAAAGCTTGCTTCCTGTACCTGTTATATATAGTATGAAAATGAAATATATTCTTTCAGGTGTCAGTTAAGGACTTCCCTTATCTGACGGCGGGGCAGATGGAGAGGAGAAGACCGCCATTTCTTCGAGCGGCAGGGAAGACCCGAGCAGAGGTACACATTGTTGTGTGAACTACACAGTTCATGTGTCTACTCGCCTACTCGCAATATCTTATTTCTCCTTCCATGTTTTGCTGTTAACTGAACTTACCTCCATTCGAACCACTGATGCAGAGAATGGTGTCACCCACATTTATTTACAGCAGTTTTGTTTCAGCCCCGATCTTTTTAAGCATGTTTATTAACAATTTAAAATAGAAGCCAGTGAAATTTATTAGGTTAATATTTTAGCATTCTGTGCACTATGCATTTTATAGAAATTAGTTTATAAAATCAATTGTACATGCACCAAAATATATACACATCAGACGTTAGTGATTCTCCTACATGTTTCGGCACATCCTAGATTTTGATGCATGTAAATTCCGTTTTATACATTAATTGTTAGGTGACCGCGGTAGCACAGTGGTTAAGGTGCTGTGCTACAAATCGGAAGGTCGCTGGTTCGATCCCAGCTGGTGTCAGTGGATTTTTCATTGACATAAGAAACCTTCCGATCGCACTATGGCCCTGGGATCGACTCAGCTTCTAACAGAAATGAGTACCAGGAGCATTTCCTGGGGGTAAAGGCGGTCGGTGCGTAAGGCTGACAACTTTACCACCATCCTGTGCTGTTGTCACGAAGTCTGGGAACCTTGACTTCCTGGAACCCTCTGCGCCACTCCAGGCCTGTAACGGGACTGGTTTACCTTTTACATTAATTGTTAAGTTAATACTTTGTAGTCGAACATACTGTGTTTCAAAGTATCATTGCATTTTATACAGTGCGAAAGAATGTTGCTTCATTCTTGTATACAGCAGGTTTTGACCTCGGCAAAATATTGTAAAGTATAATTTAACGTTGTGGAACCTATGTCAGGTTTCACGCTGGGTAAAGAGATTTGTCTTCTCCGAAGTTCACAGACCGACAATGGGGCCCAACCAACTGTCTACCAAATTTATTTTTCCGGCGATACGTCCTTCGTACATAGCCACATAATACCGGGGTGCTGATAAGTCCTTAGTCTGACCAGGAAGGAAACAAGTTCGGAAGCATGTCAGAGACGCGCGCGATTTCAACAACATCGAGACGCGAGCTGTCATCAAGTTTTTTTTTTCCTGCAAGGCAAAGCGCCGTAGGAAATTTACGCCATTCTGACAGAAACATTAGCTTTTTTTCCTTCCTGGTCGGGCTAAGGACTTATCAGAACCCATATATATTGTAGGGCTACATAACAGATTTACATTTTACACGGAAATTCTGATAGGCTACTGTAGCAAGATTTGGTTAGCAACAGACATTTAACAGGTTAGTAGACAATAATTTTGTTTTTTCACAAGAATACAGGATAAAGTAATAACGTAAATGTAACCAATAATTTGTGTTTCACGAAAGCGTTATGAAGTTTATATTGAGGCCTGTTTCACCGTGTATCTTCCTCATGAAATAAAGTGAAATGCCAGCTTGATGCAACTAGGTAATTTTGTTGACGTATTCTTAGCTCTACATGTTTCGGGTACATACGCCCATCATCAGGAGCATTAGATGTTGAGATGCAGCATATGGTTTTCTGCACCGAGTTTTTGGGTGGGTGGTGGTATTGAGAGTTGCTGCGTGGGTCGTGTTTACGGTGCGGACGGTGCCGCGCGAGTCGGCACGGCACCGTCCGCACCATACACACGACCTACGCAGCGACTATCAAGACCACCACCCATTCAAAAACTCGGTGCAGAAAACCGTATGCTGCAACTCAACATCTAATGCTCCTGATGATGGGCGTATGTACCCGAAACATGTCGAGCTGAGAATATGTCAATAAAATTTCCTAGTTGCATCACGTTAGCATTTCACTTTATTTCATGAAGTTTATATATCTGATGTTACAGTAACAAGTTACAATAAGGCCTATATTCACGAAGAAATTAGGGACATATTAACTATTGGAATGCTTTATTTATTCCAGTTCATTGAATCTTCCGATATATAAGCAAAATCATAAAGCTAAAAATACACAAAACTATCATTTTACGTGTTGTGTTTTATATGCTGTGGTCTGTTCATGTGTGTAATTGGGCCTGGAAGAAAAATGGGAATATCCTAGAAAAGTGTGCTGAGGGACTGTAGACCGAGAGAAGTAGAAGAGGAATGAAGAAAATGTCATAATTAGGGCTGAATTCGCCACGTAATGTCGTTGGTAGGGTTATTAAATCAAGAAGCGTGTAATTGGGTAGGTTATCTAGCACGACAACAGGGATGAGAAACTCATAAAAGGTTTAGTGCGAAAACCCGATGGTGAGAGTCCACGTTTGAGAACTACGAATACAATGGAGGCTAGTGATAAAGATGTAGTAAGAAGTAGTGTGAAAGGATAGTAGACTAGTGTCATCTGATCAGGACAGCACCACAGCTATGAACTACTGAGTACCATAAAAAGTGGTGAATATTTTGTCCACATCGGCATTTTAAGAACTCTGCTTCATGTAACTGTATGTGTACTGTTAGCAGGCCGTTATTGCAATGATAGTTTTGTGCAGAAATCGTTTGTCGCAAGCACGGATATGGTCGCACGGGTCACATTAGGCACCATCAGTTACATGGACTGCCTAGAAATGTGATGTCATAACCGACAATCACCGAAAATTTCCGAATGCTAACAGTGTTGTTCGGACATGCACTACTTGTTAGCGTCCGGTCTGCCATCTCATCATCGAAGCTTCGAACTATGTGATGAATGACAACCGATGACAGTCTTCGAATCATGGCGGCATTTGTAGGCATTGCAGGTTATACGTATGAGATAATAAGTAACAGTACTTGCAGTAGCCATAATCCATAATTTTTAGCTTTTACTGAACACTGTACACAGCATTGTGTATCAATTGCAATGAAGATATAAAGACTATTTACGTGTATGTTAACCGTGGGTGGTCCGAAATCTGTGCAGAATGTACCCTGAAGGATAGTCCCAGATGAATCCAGTTCACATCGTCACGCCTTATGTCTTTAAGATTTACTGTATGTCCTCTTCTCTCCTATGCCCATATCTACCAAGTGGGCTTTGCCTTCAGGTTTTCTGACTTTGTTTCTCCTCACTTGTGTGCTACATGATCCACCCATCTCATGCTTCTGGATTTATCGCCGTAATACGAAGGGTAAGTACTAGTATAATCATTTTCGTAAGTAGCCGGACGTTTCTTATACATGTCTTAATTCGTATAAAATATGTGGTGTTATGGTGAATCATTATGATGTAAGTAGTTTTAGAATGAAGAATTTAATTATTATTGTGTACAGACTAGTGGTGGGAGGATGGAACCTAGCAGGCTACTTGCTGGTGGCATCACTGAAGATGTGGCTCCAGATGCCCTTCTGCGACAGAATCAGGATTTGAGACGGAGACTGGATGATGAAGCAGCAAGTTACAAGCGTAGGTTGGAGACATACAGACAGGCACAGCAACATCAGGCAGCCTTAGTTAGCCGACTGCAAGCAAAGGTGATGTTGTGAATGTGTGTGATTGTATGTTGTGGAATCACTACATAATATTACATTTATCACAGTAGAGTTGTTTTTAGTATAGGTCTCTTGCAGTGCACCATCCCTAGGCAGTTTTGAATCCCCTGCAGGTGCTTTGTGTCTGTTAGGTTTGATTTAATTATGTTATGTTATTATCCAGAGCAACAAATGCACAACATATATATTAATAACATTTTATACACTACACTTTATATAATATAATAAACTATACAAGATGCATGGTACATACATGAAAGTAGGTAATGTTAGTTTAAGTTCTGACATTTCATGGCATACGGGGACTCATAATCTGGATTTTCACATTTTCCCACTGTTATAACTATAGGCACAATACACTCATTAGTGCGTTATTTTATGATGCCTTATAGTGCAGTTGCCAAGTAATGATTAAATTTGGCAGAATTGATCCAGTCAGAAAGTACAACAGTGTGTTCAGAGATCCATAAACTTATAATCCTGTTTGGAATAAGGAATAATTTCCTCAGGAGTGGAAGGAGTCTGTTATTTTACCTATTCAAAATAAGTGTGATAAACCAGTTTGTTTTATTTATTGAGGCATCCATACTATCATCCATCCTATACATATTAGCATTCTTACTGCCATATCCCTCAGGTCAGAAGAATAGAATCCAGTCTGAAAAAACCAACAACAGAGTGTAGCATTCTGTGTGTTTTGGTGGGGGCTTCACAAAGGGCTCTTCCAAGCCACGGTATTTACAGGAACCTTACCTAAGCCACAAGATGAAGTGGTTGTTTGCAGAAAATCAGATGATAATCCTCAGAATAACCTTCACCTAATTATTGTTGAGATGATGAATTTAAGGGAAATAAGTATGGTTGGATGTGTACTGTGCATGGTGAAAATGTGAGTACAAACAACAAGGGAAAAGAGGAAGCTGGAATGTGTACTGTGTATGTTGAAAATGAGGTTACAAACCACAAGGGAGACCTTGAAATGTAAGGGATAATAATAGTAAAGTTACTCTTTGGAAAACAGAATAGAAATGTATGGGCTGGATTCACATGATTCCATATAGAGTGTAATTGTGTTTGCTTGGAACATGGTGATTAATCTTCTTGGAATTTAACAAACTGATGTTTACTGTCATCTTTCTCTCTCCTGCCAGAGTTCTGCCATGAACTTCAGGATTCTTGTTGTTTTATTGTAATGACACTGTATCAGTTACCAAGATCATATAGGATCACATAAGAAATGACAGGAAGAGTTGTAAGAAAGTGGGTGTCTGAAGCTTGTATCCTGGCTTTCAGCTTAATTTGCCATACTCAGTCTTTCCAGTCAAGATTGTAATGATAAGATGGAGTGCTAACTATTTTGCTATTATGTTTGGTGTTCATTCTAATAAGTCTGTCTTTATCTGTTTAACAGTGCTGTATGAACTTCATAGATCTTACAGCATTGACTGGTGCAATGTTTTCAGGTGATGAAATTTAAAAGGGTGCAGCACATTTTAAGTTGCTATCACATTGGAAAATTCATTTGAACTGAGGGTATCATAAATTAGAAGTGCTGGCTCTTACACAACAAAATTTAATCTTTATTCTGTTAGTGATTTCCATTAATATTGGTGTGGAGCTTCAGCCAGCATGAAAGTTGATGTGTTTTGTTGCAGGTGTTGCAATATAAGCAGCGATGTTCAGAACTAGAGGGGCAAATGGCAGAAAGTTTAACAGGTCCTGAGGTTCCTGTTAGAGCCGCAACTGTCTCAGCTCCTCCTCCGTCTTTGGAAATGAGGGAGGAAAGGATCCATGATCTTGACACTGCACTGAGGAGGCTGGATGAGGAACGCAGGAAGTAATAAACATCTATAAGTCTAAGAATAATTCTGTTGGCAGTTCAGTGTTTATGACTGTATGTATATCAAAGAATGCAGTAGAATGCTCCTGTACATGATCAAGCCAGCAATTTGTATTATTTTGTTTACCACAGATGTGAGAAGATTATGCAAGTAAATGCAGCCCTTCGTGACCAGTTGGAGGAATCTCACCAAACCAATGATGCCCTCACATCAGACTTACAGAAGCTGACTAATGACTGGGAACAGTTAAGAGAGGAAATGTTGATTAAGGAGGATGAATGGAAGGAGGAAGAACAGGTATTGTTCTTCTGCCACTAACTAAACTCATCTCAGTATTCAAGAGGAGATTATGGTGAATGAGATCATGGACTCTGTAATAACAGAACCATACGCAAGCTTAATCCTGTGGAATCATCCTATGCTGATACTACACAAATTCTTAGTCCGTTATAATAATATTTATTTCTGTTCATGTCACGTGTGCAAAGTTAACATACTTATTACTTGGCATTCAGATGCAAGTTTGTACCTGTACTGGACAAGTTTCTGCTGTAGGACAGTCACATCTCTTTCTTCTAGGATCCCTTGTATGTGAATTGTATACATTCACAGCTGCAGATTACAAAATGTAGATGACTAAGAGTTTGTTTGTTCTAGGCGTTCAATGATTATTACACCATGGAACATAATAGACTCCTAAATCTCTGGCGAGATGTTGTCTCTGTCAAGAGGATATTTGCTGAGATGAAATCAACAACAGAGAGAGATCTGTCTAAACTGAACTCTGAAATTTCATCAACAACTCGAGAAATGAACATTGCTTGCAGTGGCATTTTTAATATGGTGAAGCAAACCAGCAAGACTGAGGTTAGCAGTCTACATACAGGAAGCATGTGCTGTATTTGTGTCAGAGGTGACCTAGTAACTCATTCAGACATGGCTTGAAACTTATCATTTTGTGACTTATAGCAGTTTGCTAGAAATGCAAGATTTGTAACCATTTTTTTTAAATTCATCTTGTTATATGACATCAATTTATTGTTAATATTTCATAAAAAATGTTCCTGTTGATTACATATAGAAATCCACCTATAAATAAATTGACTCTGTACCTTTAGCGCTTGGTTTGTCATTACTTATGTTTCTATTTGATGTGTGAATTTGTACATATGCATGCATGCAGTGTTTTACTACACTGGGACTCAAGAGTGGTCCCTTCTCTTTAGATTTTGTGACACATTTTGTGTGGTTTGATCATCTTTACATGCATGTTATCATGTTCTCTTCACCACCTTGTCCATGACATGATAACCATGATAACACAAAGAACAGTACAAACCATTTAGTGCCTGAGATATGCGCTCCTCTGGGATTTTATACATTGTATAATGGTAATGCCTTACTGATGTTTCAGGACAACCCACCTGTCCCATCTTCAGGGGTCATCTTCTTTAAATGCTTGACCCTTGAAGATTGGATGGATATTTCATCCCAACACATCAGTAAGGAGTTACCACTATATGCTGTGTAATAACCCAGAAGAGCACAGATCTTATCTACTTCATGGCAGAAGCCTGAAATCACCACATTAAGCTCCTTATTTTGCAATTTTTTTAAACACCAGTTCATCTAAGACTCACACTGTTGCCATGTTTATAATTTAATGTGCAAATAATGTTTTTGATGCAGTGTGATATTTGAGGTACTTATGGTAGTGGTGTGAAGGTTACTGTCTTCTTGGGAGTGAAGCTTTGTAATCTGGTAGAAATATATCAGCATATTAGAGGGACTGGCATAACCGTCTCAAGAGTTGAAGAAACAAAATGGCTACAAGATTTGCAGATGTGTTTGTGGTCTGTTCCCGCACAAAATTCCAGAAGCTTAGCTACAGTATTGCTTTAGTTATCACCATGAAACTGGAACTTAACGTAGATTTTGTGTGCTCACCAGGTTGTTTTATGTACTGTAGATCATGATTATAACAAAAGTTACATAATTTTAAAGATCTTTTAGCAGATAAAATTTCAGGTTGTTACATGATGTGGCACTAGTGGCCCTCTAAAGTCAAAGTTTCTTTAGGTTTGAATTATGTATGATACGAATTTCAAAGCAATAAATGTTTGGTTTTGTAGTTATTAGTGGGGGACAGACAGACATACATACAAACAACACCCAAAGCAACAGGAAAATTAAGATAAAAGTAATATCATTTGTGCTGTAAGTGGATCTTAGAAGTGCAATTTTAGTAGTGTTGGCCACTCCTGCTGTGTATTTTTGAGGTTATAGGTTCAGATGTCAAGCCGAGGCTGGACCTGCACACTTGTATTGTGTGGTTTTCATGCCACTCCAAGTGGGACTAAATGTTTATATAGCCCATGGAATGTGTCTGCTTTCACATTCCTGACCATACACTATCATCTTGTTGTTGATAACTAAGTAATCTGTGCAGTTCATATTATGTTAATTAAACACATGTTCAGTATGTGCTATTGAGGCCCTTGCACAGTTAACTGTTCTTAAGATGGTGTCTACTAAGGTACCCAACTTTAACATTATAAATGTTGCATTAAAAGGGGACATGATTTCTCTTCCAATTAACCAATTCAGCTTCTGGGATGCTTTTTATGTAAGTTCTGACAAGAATGTACACATACAGATACAGATATAATAAAGTTAATATAATAGACTTTCTGTTATATTTTTATTGTGTAGGTTGCCTAAGGCAGTGGTTTTCAGTTTTGTCTCCATTGCATATTTTTAATGCTCCAACAGAAATTGCATCCTTGCTGTCTATAATTTGTTTACCTCTCTTATTCTATGTCAAAAATTCTGCTTCATGTTCAGAACACACATGTTTTGTATAATATCTATTTTTTTGGTATGCAATCTGGACTTTGTGTTTGGTGTAATTTTATTGAAGCACTCAACTGATAATCATTTCAGGGGCAACAACAGATGCAGTATGAACAGGAAGCTGCAGAATTGAAATCACAGATTCATTCCCTTAGAACTCAGCATGAAGCATCAGTGTTTGAAGTGAAACAAAAAGAAGAGAGAATTCAACACTTACTGAGAGAAATACAGAATTTGGTTGGTATTAACATCCATTACACCATACAGATTGAAATATGACTTGGACATGTCAACATGTGCAATTTAACTCAGTCCAGCATCCAAGTAAGAGGACTACCTCTAGTCATCTGTGTAGTTACTTACTTATTCAACATATTCATAGCTGCCTATTGGTGTTGTGAGGTATGCTATGAATGTGGAACTTCGATTATGTGTAACCTATTTGTAACATATCTGTTGCAACATTATTGTAAAATATGAGAATTTGTCACATTTGTAACTCCCAAACGTTGCACTGGGATTTACATGAACAGAACATGTTGGATTGCAGTCATATTTTACACTGATCTTCAACTTTGGAAACGTTACAGGAAGAAAGATGTGGAGAGGCCGAACGTGAAGTTGGCCAGGTGGTTCGTATGCAGGAAGAAGTGGAGTTGTTGCAGAATGCTCTGCGTGACATTGCACATGCTGTGATTCAGGATGCAGAAGTCCGGGACACTGAACAACCTCATGCAGCTCCGCACCTGCACTTGACGCCTGCTGGTCCACTGCCTCAGCGGTGAGTGTGTCATTGCAGTTTCATGTGTGTACAAACCCTGAGATCCTTTGGGTTTGACAAACAGTAACAGGACTGTTCATTGGGTATGGCAGGTATAAAGAGGACACAGAACACAGGAGTGTGGTTCCTGTGCGTTGCTTGAAGGTGGAAATTTTTTATTTTTCTGATGTATGTTCCATCTGGAAAGATGAAGGATTTCTGATTCTTAGGGCAGTGTGAACTTGGTACTTTCAACATTCATAGTTTTGACCGGATCACATTTGAGGGATGCAAAGGGAACATGACAAAATAAGCACTGGATTTGAGTGGCCTGATATTCAGGTAACTGGATACGGTAGGAGACCAGTAACTTCCTTACTAGTAGGCCACCAGGTAGCCATTGGTAGGCAAATACACATTGCTGAATTTAACACCCGTTTCCAGTGGCACAGTCTTCTCAGAATGTCAGAGGCTGTAGATGTTTTTGTTCTTTGCATGAAACGCATGAAATAGGTTTATTACAAGGCGAACTAAAGTATGTTTGCCTGCATGTTAGATCTGTTGAAACAGCTGAAAAGGTTTTGATAAGACACAGTGGTGGAATTACCTGGCAGATGGGTGTGATTTGAGTTTTTGTTGGTGTAATTTAACTGCTCAAATTGACTTTCATGTGCTTCTGAACAAAAAGAAGATGACACAGCATATGTATAACATGACATTATGGTGTATTCGCTTAATGTTTATACCTCCTTTGCTACCCTAACAACCTGATACCATTTCACTCAAAAGACAGTACTTTTATGGTGATTTTATATTACAAGTAACAGTAAAATCTATATAGGTATTCACATAAAGTTCCAAATATTTTTGTTTAATTGCAAACAAATTTGGATTTTCTTGAGAGATTTTATGAAAGTTTACAATACCAAATTTCATGAAAATCCATATAGTGGAAGCTGAGGTAATACATGCGAACAGAGAGACAGATGGACAGACAGACAATATGAAGGTAATAGGTGCTTTTCACAAGTAGGTCTATGCACCTAAAAATAGTAAATGGTTACAGTATGGATGTTATTATAATCCACAATTTGTATCCAGAATATTTTTTGTATGTTTGATATTTAATGAAATATGAGACAAATTGATTCCTCTCTCTGTGCAGTGTGATAAGTTGTGCAACTGTAGATTTGTATCTGCAATTAATGATCAAGGACAGCTTGGTATAAAATGTCATAAAGAACCCTTTTTCAAAATACTTGGATTCCAGACTGAGGTACTTGTGCTGTGTTTGAGATGATCTCACCTACAGCTCATACAGTAAACAGAACTTTTATATTATAAATTCCATTCATCAACATGCATGCACTGTGTAATAGTGCTGAGCGGAAGCACACAGTGGAAGTACGGTGTGGATTGTGTGTTTTAGATATAAGTTTACTGCTTGTGCATGTCAATGGTTACTGGAGGGCAGAAATTACTCTCTCATTTATTAACTCAGTAAAAAATTGCTTTTGTTAGGAAGGCTATGGAACCTGTTGTTCCATGGAATACAGTTTATGAATCATTAACAGGTTCAGTAATGTCTTGTGACTTCCTTATCTCTTTCTGTGTTCAGATCACCAAAAAGAGTTATGCGCACACCTGCTTCTCCAGCTTTTGCTGAAAGCACCATCTCTGCTGTCCAAGCTTCACTACACAAATACCAGCTACAAATTCATGAGTTGCAGGTTGGTACAATAACTTCAGGGGTATTTATTATCTCTAACCCTCATTGTCTGGTTTTGGGATGTATGAATAGACACATCTTTTACTTAAAATTATACTTTGCCTTAATCTGAGTGATGTTCTATATCAGTACATACTGTTTATTCTGTACTAATCTGTACTAATACTCATCTTTGTAGCATTCATTTGTCTGTCTTATACAGTGTGTGAGGATTAAGTTTTAAGAAATGTGAAATAAGTTGATCTAAGCATTAAACTTAAAAATATTTAAGAATATTTTGCTCTTTTTAAGGATGAAATTTGTATTCCTAAATCTGAGGTAGATATACTTACATAACTCTCTTTTTATCGCATGAAACCTTGAAGCATGTTTCATACGTGAAAGTTAATGGAAACAAAGGTAATGACTTTCAGGACCTTGAGCCTGCAGAATCTAAAAATGTCAACACATTAAAGAACAGTGGTCATACCTAAATGCCAAAATAAATATACTATTTTATTTTTTTTTTAACAAAATCTCATAGGTCTGTACATGAATTTTTAATCAGTGTTTATATATCAGAGTAAAGTACTCCATTTCAGTCTCCAGTGTATCAGTGCTGTAATCTTTGTATCTCTCTAACAGTACTGACATTCCTGTCAGAGTACATGCACACGAGAGAAAGATTTTATCATTTTAAAGTGAGTTATAGTTTTGCACTACACTTCACAGAATACTATTCCCAAACCCATTTACTGTTGAGTGGAATATCTCATAACAGTCTTCAAAGTACAGACTTAAGTTATGCTTCAGACAATACATAGAAGAAAGTCTGTTATGGGCTGTTCTGTTGCAGTGCTCCCCTTTGTCTGTTCTGACTTCATGTGCATGGTCTTCCCTGCCTTATCACATGTGATTCTGTTGTGGGAATTCTATGGACATGTTCCGTGCCAACAGTTCTGCTAGCAGGGCTTACTGGTGTTTCTTTTGCAGTTTATTTTTTTATTAGCTTGTCTAACACAATTTATAAAAAATTATTCCACCTTAAGCATTTGTTTCAAAATCTTGCAGTGTGAAGTGTCATTGTTTGCTTATGCAAAGTCAAGAAAATGAACTGTTTCTGGCACCAATTTATAAAGTTTTTGAGAAGTGACTAGTGCATTATGATCTGATCTCACTTATATCCCCATACTGAGCAATGCTTTTGCTTTCCATGGGCTTCTATCGAACCTGGCACCTCAGTTGTGCTTTCATTATGTGTGGTACTTAGTATTCACATATCTTCTACATGTCACCACTTTATTGCTCACACACTTTTTTCCCACTCTCAGTTTGCATTTTCAAACAATATTTTAATGTGCTTCTCTCCTGTTTGACATTATCATTCCAGCTGCTTTAGTATTGGTTGCCCACAAATAGCCAGAAATGTGGCATTGTGTAATTGTTCATGATTCAGTTCTAGAAATGTTTGTTTCACCTGTTTTTCTGTTCATTAATTGTAAATAAAACTGTTGTTACATTGCCATTACGATTCTCTAATTATGTTTCCAAACTATGATTGTTGGTTTCGGTTAGTATAAAGCTCCGCATTGATGTTGAATCTCTGTTTGATGTATGAGTTTCTTTTAGATGAAGTGTTAAATTTCTTTGAAATTGGTTTTGTGTGGTATGTTTTTGGAGAAGCTTCATGGTTTGGATTTTATGAAGCCTCATTCTTCCTTTCCTTCCCTCTTTCATTTAATTGATCAAGCAATCAATTATATAGTTAAGTCTGGAGGGTAAATGTCAGTAAACAACTAAACTTGCTCCTTCAGGTGAAGCTTCAGTCCAGCAAGGAACAGCTGATACTTTTCAAGAAACAGTGTGAAAATGCTGAGGATGGTCAACAAACACTTGAAGCGAAAGTGGAGGAACTGACAGTGCAGCTGGATTCCTGCCGTTCGCACTGCTCACAGCTGATGCAGGAGAAGGATTTGCTGCAGAAATCTCTTGATTCTGTTCGGAGTGAAAAAAATGCTTTGGACAAGAACAGAATGGAAATGAATGCAATTGTTAGTACTTGGATACTGGTACTTTGAACAGTAAAACAACTGAGATGCAACATATAAAATGATACGATTATAATGGTTAAGATGCTGTTACTTACAATGTTAATTGTCCCTGTATGTTGTTTTGTGACTTCATAGGGTCATTCAGTTACTTCAGAAATACTACTTAAATCAAATCAGTAGGTCACTTAATAAAATCATTTTGCCATATATTTAGACTGAGATAACAGTGTATTAATTACCATTCTTTGTTAACTTTCGTATAGTAAATATATTTTTCAAACCCAGCAACTGAGTGCATTTAATTTTTGGGCCACTGTTGTTTCCTTCTTCGCATGTGTGCATAATAAAGACTGTCATGTTAGTCATGTTAATGCAACAAGTACTACTCTTTGACAGTCTATATAATTATGACGGGATGTTAAAATGGAGTACAAAAATGTAATTTGCAGGCTGTTTCATCAAATAGTGTAGATGAGTCAGTAATGCCATTGAGTTCTGCACATTTCAGAGCAAGGGCAATTTTATCTTCAAATAATAAATCTGAAAGTCATTTCTGCAGATATGAGACAAGAAGGTAAAATTAATAACCCAGCTGAGTGAGAAACTTGGCTTCTCAGTCTTTGGGAAAAGCACACAGTAAGAGTGTTCTAGAATGATGGCTGAGGAGAATATTTAGACTTACAAAGAGGAAGTGTGAGGACCATACAGACAAGTACACAGTTAGGAATTCCATAATCTCTACCTCTCACTTATTTTTTATTTACTTATTTATTTTATTTACTTGTTTAATTCCCCCCTCCCCGGTATCGTCTGGAAACAGGCTTTGTTACTAGTTGTGCTGAACCTTTGAGTTTTTCTTTTGAAGAGTTGGTTTCATTTTGTTTAGTTCTTTTACTTGGTTATCAGAATATAAAATGACAATTGCAGATTGAGTAAAGTGGTTGATCAGCTCTTGATATGTACGTATGCTGTGTGTTACAGATTGAAGCTCTGAATGCTGATTATGATAAACTTCAAAAAGCAAATACAAAATTACAGAAGGCCTGTGACAGTTTGGAAGACGAAAAAATGTTTTTGCAGAATGAACTTGACCGAATGGCTAAAGATGCAGAGATCAGGTATATGCAAGAAATGTGAATATTGGAAAGAAATGGTCATTTTGTGTACTGGTATGTCAGCATTCATTACTTTTACGAATGGTGTACTGAAACCTTGGAGACAACATTGGTCAGTTTATTTATGTAGTCTTGAGGACTGGTTACTCTGATTAGTGACTGAAGTGAAGCTTTAGATGCAGCTTGCCATAATTGGTGACCGGGGGATGCCTCTACAGGTGTAGATGTAATTAAGAAGGGTACACATCAGTTTCTTTTTAAATCACTACATGAAGAGCAGCAGACTGATCAGCTACGATGTTTTGCCCATACTCTTGAATTAAAACTTTTTAATGAAAGTGTGACCTATAAGAATGACACAGCAATTCGTTGTACCCCGCCAACACACAATTTTGTAGCAGACAGTAAAAAGACCAACATTTAAGCATGTTATGTTTTTACAAAAAAAAATTTGTGGTCAGCACCTCTTGGCCGAAGGTGTGTATGTAACTGAACTGTCTAGTGATGTAAGAATCTCATTTTGATGAGTTGTGTGGTTTGTGACAAATTGCTGTTTCATTAGCGATAAAAAGGTGGTAATTAAAACATGGAAATCTTTTACAACTCATTCTTTTTTGTGTGACAAATGCTGTTCCTGTGCTGTATTATATTATGGTATGTTGAATTACAGAGAGATAAATTTGAGAGCTGAGGAAGATAGATGCAGCCGACTTAGGGAAGAACTGCTTACACTAAGAGAGGACATGAACAAAGCGTATCTGTCTCGTGACATGCTGGAACAACAAAAGATGGAATCTGATGGTCTCATAACTCAGATAGAGAAGAGTAAAGGTGTGGTTATAATTTAGCAGTTCCTGTACTTTTCTTGACCATGCTGTCCTTTGGCCATGAAGGAAGTTCACTAAATTTCACAACAATCTAAAAACCTATAGGCATAAAGGATGCACAGTGGTTCTGTTTTCAAATATTGATCAATAATGTTAAAATGTACAATGCTGAATTATGCTGATTACACTACTTTATTGAGAAGTGCATGTCATGCATTATTCTTTTCATTATTCTCTTTTGCTTCACAAAGTACCTAAGAAAGCCACAGTTTGTGGTGTTAGTATGTGTTGAATGAGAAGGTTGTGTAAATGCTTTCATAACCAAGGTTATTTGATGTAGAATTCATGTATGTGGTGTAGTCAGTAAGTTCCCGGACTGATTTTTTCGCGCTCATACGGAGCGTAGTTACCACACCAGCTGCTAGAGGTATTATTCCCAAAGTATCATGGGCTAGTGTGCTGAAAGCCAGCTTTCTGTGCGCTTCGTGTGTGATGCAACTCTAGCTTTTATCAAGAGCTGCAACGTTCTCTCTGCGATTATCAAGATGGCAGATTTCCGTGAATGACGCGCTTGCATCAAATTCTGTTTCAAGTTAGGGAAAACTGCTACAGAATGTTATGAAATGTTGAAGACAGCTTTTGGGGAACAAGCTATGGGTCATTTCCAAACCAAATCTCAATCCAGTCAACAGAAAAGTCTGGGGTCACCTCGACAAGAAGTCAAGGCAAGTGCTAAGCAACATCAAGTCAATGTTGATTTGTTTCTTTGATCAGAAGGGAATTGTTCACAAAGAATTTGTTCCTGCTGGTCAAACAGTTAATGCTGCATTCTACGTCTAAGTTTTGAAACGTCTACGGGAGAATGTGCGAAGGAAGCGACCTGATCAGTGGTGGAACAACACATGGCTGCTCCACCATGACGATGCACCAGCCCATGCTGCCCTCCTGACTCGATGGTTTTTGACCGATAACAACATGACTGTGGTGCCACATCCTCCCTACTCGCCCGACCTTGCACCCAGCGACTTTTTCTTTTTTCCAAAACTGAAAATTAAGCTTAAGGGGCGAAGATTTCAGACATTGGAGGAAATTCAAGTAGAGTCGCAGGCCGTCCTGAACACGCTATGAGAAAATGACTTCCAGGAATGCTTCAAAAACTGGCAGCGCCGCTGGGTTTGTTGCCAAGCCTCAGAAGGTGATGCCAGCCCCTAATCTCTAAGGTAGCCTTTCTGTGTTTTAAGTCATCAATCCGGAAACTTATTGACTAACCCTTGTATAATAGCAGTACATGTCAAGTATCTGGTTTTTATGGATGACATGATTTATTTGAGACATTTCTTATTTATTTATAATTATAAATTAACATTGCCAAGTGTAACAATCTGCAGACCCTCTTTGTGTGATGTTAAGCTGTTTCGAATACACTGATACAGTACATACAGTGGTGCGTGAATGTTAGTAAGTGATGGCATTTAACTGCTAGTGAGAATAAAAAGACGTTTTGTTGGTTATGACAATAGGAGAGTTGGAATTGGAACTGGAGCGCGTTCTACTTGAAAAGTCTGATGTGCAGGAGACACTAGTGAAGCTGGAAACGGTGTGCAGTAGCTTGGAGCATGATAAGAAGAGATTGAAAGATGAAATTAAAAAGGTGATACCCTCCGTTCACCATCATCTGATGCTTCTTTGTAACTTTTCTTCCTTCTGTTGCCTGTTTTCCTCATCCTCTTCCTCTTGGAATTTGAGGCAGATGTGTGGTAATGTAGCCTTCCCTCTGCACCTTCATTTTGTGATGTTTGTGCATGGGTGAAACTGTAGCTTTTTTTGAATAAGTCTTTGGCCTGTTTATTTGTTATGATTACGAGTAAGTTGTGCAATTAGTCACAATATTGGTGCAGGTGGAGAAGGAAAAGGCATCTCTTCAGAGCCAGTGTGCAGACCAGCAGAATGACTTGGGGTCTCTCAGGAAAGAATTACTCCAGGCTGAGCAAACACGCATGGACTTGGAGTCAGACAAAGTCTCCCTCCAGGAAAAATTTAAGTTCCTGGAGATGGAGAAAGAGAAAGTAAGTGTCATGTTTAATTAAGAGGTTATTAATGTGATTTTTTTCCAATTCATACAGAACAAAGACTGCATACAGAGCTTTGGTAAGAAGTCTCACATTAGTTTTTACTTAGAAATACTCATATTCCTGTGCCAAGTGTCTGTGCTGCAGGACAACCCTGTGCTGATCATTCATGCATATTTACTTTAGGGGGCATTTATTGGTTTCTCATGCTTGCTACATTTCCTGCCAATCTCATACTTAAGATACAGTTATCCTGCAGTACTTGAGGAAGAGTACACACTGTGGAGCTCCTTGTTACATAATTTGGCTTGTGCTTCCCTCCTTGTACCTCACATCTGTTATAGTCATTTAGCCTCAGTACATTGTTCTCAACCAACCTCAGTCTTTGTTTCTCCCTTTGGGTGAGCGTTTAGTTTCACTTTCTTACACAGCAACAGGTTTGAGTATAGTATCACAGATTCTAAACATGAAAGAGTTTTGGATTTGAGTTTGTGGTGATGAGTTTCCAAATGTAAAGTGTAAAAATGTTCTTTATTATGTTGTGGTGTTATCTTAACGTGGAGAGCAAAATAAACTTTGCTGTATCACAGATTAAAGACCAGAATATCAGATCTGTGTCAGTATTACACTCATTCATCCCTGATGTAACTTTTGATTGTGTCTTAAACTGTGAGGCACATATTGATTGGTTATGCCTGTATGTGTGTGCTTTAATTTTGTTTATATTCACCTTCAGTTTCCACTCAGAACTAAAAGCAGTAGTTTCTTTTAGTATCTTTCCAAGATACCAGCCATCTGTACATTTATTATTTGTGTTACAGGTGGAACTAGAATTGGGCCAAGTGTCTAGGGAAAGGGGAGATCTAAGTAACCAGCTGTCGTCACTAGCTCAAAAGAAAGAGGCATTGAATGAAGAATTGATGAGACTGAGACAAAGGCTGGAGCAAGCAAATGATACTAACATACGTCTGAATCGTGACTTGGAGGATCTTGTGAAAGACAAGGAGGAAAAGCAGGTAAAACACATATTTAGTTCTTCATTTAACTGTGCCTAACTCTTATGTTTGAGATCAGATTTGTTGCACATTAATATCTTGTGTGGGAGGATCCATGGTCACTTCTAGTATCCAAGATTCAACAAAAATATTTCTTGTTGAGAATTTTAGTGACGTGTTTTTGAGTGAAAGTTAAATCTCTAATGTGAATGGTCACAATCTCATAAGAATTATTTGTATGGTAATTATTTTGAACCAGAAAGCTGAATGAGGAAACTCATTTTTCCATTACCATACTGATCATTGACTAATAAAACAATATAATGTCACTGGGAGGAATTCATTTGTGTCTTCACACATAACTTGGCATAGAATTAATTTCTTAGATGAGTAGGCATCACCTCATTTCTCCTGTGAACTTCCCTGTCCCATACAGGTTCTTCTGGAAACAAACGAAAAGGAACTCCAGAGGCTGCAAGAACAGTTGGCTTCCATACGCAGTGAGAAGGAGGCTTTGGAAGGAATTCTGTTTGACACCCAAACAAACTTGGAAGCAACTGATACAAAACGCACACAGCTAGAGAAGGAGCTGCAAAATCTAATGGTGAAACAAGAAGCTCTGAAAGGCCAAGTATGTCGTCTCACTCGTGACCTGGAAAGCTCTGAGAAACGAGCACAAGAAATGAAGGCCTCATTGACACAGCAAGCTGGTGCACAAGAGGCAGAATTCCAGCAGGTCGTTGCCAACCTCAAGAAACAAAATGAGGAAAGTGTGAGGAAACTTACAGAGGAAAGGGTAAGTTGTAACCTTTTATGTTTTTGCACCCAAACAGTGATGTGGGTAAGGCACTGGATGATACTGTGCCAGTCCCTGTGTGTAGGTAGTTAAGCTACATATAGTCCATTAATCTTAATGTGCATTGAGTTCTGTAGACAGTGTAGCTGTGATATGGACTTAGGCAGTATGTTTTGACACCTGAAGGGTGTTCAATGTTTCTGTTACCTGCTTGTCATGGTTGTGCTCTGCATTGTGCTGACATTACATGAAGTGTAATTTAGTCTTCTAGAATCAAGTTCTGTTCTTACACCCTGATTAGTTCTATAATTCGTTTAAAGGATGGTGAACTAATCACATTTTCTGGCAGCTTAAAGTACTATTTATGTGGCATAATTAAAACATTGGCTTATTTCACATAATAATGGATACATATTGCTTTTTTTAGCCTCTCATTTATTCTTTTGTTGGGATTTTCATTGCCTAATACAACAGATGATAATTATAGAAACTCTGTAGTACAGTGAAGTAGCCAGAATTTGTACCACATTGTGCTCATTGTACATTGGATTGGACTGGCACGTCGAAGTGCAATAAACACAGTACTCTTAAGAATAGACTGTATCTTGACATGTCCTACAGGACATGTCAAGATACAGTGATGACAGTACATTTGAGAATAGAATCCAAGAATAGTATGAGTTGTAGTGCAGTTTCTACAGCCTGATAATGTGTGTTGGAACATGTTTACATTTCCTTGGTATCTTGTGTGATAGGAGCACATCAGAATCTCATTAGAGAAAAGGTTGCAGCAGACAGTCCAGCAGCTAGGAGGAGAGAAGGATGGGGAGATACAACAGCTGCAAGAAAGGGTAGAAACATTGCAGCAGCACATTGAGAACATTTGTCAGCAGCATGAAGAAGTTCTGTTAAGGGCAGAGAATGACAAGCAGCAAGCTCTTCTTCTTGGTTTGTAGTTTTGTGTGCTGTGTATTGTGATGAGTCTTGTGTGGTATCTTTTTTCTGACATCTTGATGTCTGGAACACTCTGCAGGCTGACTGTGTTCCAGAACTAATAAGTTTAATATTATTTCCAGGTGGTTCAGGTGTGGGCACTTTATGTGCACTTATACTACCATTTCCAGATGAAACCATATCCAGTGAGATCTTGTATTATGAATGTTTCCCACATGCATTTCAGCTGTATATTTAGCCCTTTCTTATATATACCCCTAGAGACTGTGTCAACAAGGCATCAGGAAGGATGTGGTGTGTACTCAGGGTACATGCACATCACTTGGTTAAAGGACCAGGCAGTGTTAGTAAGCATGTAGACAGTGAAATATATGATATGGTTGTGGCTGGGAATTTAGTTGACAGAAGAATTTCACTGTGGAGGGAAAAATATCTGCTGCCAGAATGGTAATCCTTACCAAAGAATTGATTTGTAGCATGGAACAGAGTCATTTCCTATTAGGGCTGCTGTCATGGTGCCTAGTAGTAGCTTCCATTGTCAACTGCATGGCCTAACTAACACAATAGTCCACTACTGACCACCTAATAATCTGGCATATGGAAGGAAGAAATCCTGTTAGCTTCAACTATTGCTGGGATCCCTTGGGTTCATGCCAAAATGCTGAGTAGTGTAGCCTAACATTCTACTGTGGATAAGACTATGGGTAGTTTTTGGGAGAGGGCCGTATGTGTGTGTACTGTCTCAAAAAACTAATTTTCATTTCTTACTACAACTATATTTACATACTACAAGCTAGAACAACTCTACACAAGTTCCTTCATTGTCTGACTTCCCAATAAACCTTCTACAAGGGCATCCAGAGCCTTAAGGTCCATTAGCACCAGTTCCACACTCCGTAAATTACAACAGTGAGATGGGTCCTACCTGACATACTGCATTCTAATAGGTGATGGTGATAGCTGTAGCCATTTGTTGTCGCATACGTTCAGTGACTAAGATGACAACTCTGTAACTTCTGGCTGGCATAGCCTCCCCCAGCAAGTGCTTTCTGCCCCCTGATTTACTGTTTCCCTTTGTTTTTAAGGGATAATTTTGCCATGCTCACACTTCTGTTTCTTAGTTGTAACAGTGCTTTTTACGACTGCTATGTTAGAAGCCTGTTGACATCAGTCTTTCATACTTGGTCTGAGCAACTTACAACCAGGAACTACATATTGTGCTGAGTGTTGGAATGGCTTAAACTGCTGCAATAATTAGGACAGGTGGGCATATGTGGTCATTGGTCAAGCCTAGCTACAACAAGTAATAAGAGTCTATAAAATCAAAGAATACTTCATAAGGAAAATACCAAAGCATGTGAAACAACTTACATTGCGCGCAGTGTGTCGAAGTCCCTCTAATCAAGTCCTTAAGCCTGAGCCTCACCCTTCAGCTTCTGTTCCCTGTTTTATTGCAACTGCCCCATTTTCACCAGATGGTGTGATCATATCTCCACAAATTATGCCTTGTAATTGATGGTAACACAACATACCTTCAATTTGCAGGTAGAAGTTTTCTTTTTTCAATTTTCAAATGTGTGTCTGTAGATTTTAGGCCTGATGCTCCAAATTACAGAAAAATCCCATACCTAGAAAATGCTAAACCCCCCAGAATTCTGGATAATAGATGTATATGATCTTTACATGGATGGATAATAAGGATGTGTTTTGACCTCAAAAATCTGGAAAGGATTTAACTTCAATTTGTTACAGGGGTTGACACTGAAAGTTACTTGGCAGTTTTGTTCTTTAGTTCATGTTGGTACAATATACATCCTGCATAACAGGAAGTTCAAATTAAACTTCTCAGTTTTCACAAAAATGGCTCATAATACAAATGGTTTTTGTGTGACATAAAATATGTGTCATTAAGCTTTATTTGAAACATTTTTTAATATAGTGAACAACAAAGAAAAATGTCCAGTCTATCTGTATTGTAATTGGTTTTGAAATGATGTATATGTATATGCAACAGAAGGTGTGTGGTTACAATTAATGCATGTACAAATAAGTGAATTGTCCTTTGGGCCAGTGAGGTTTGCACAGGCTCAAGGAAGGAAGTGTACATTTTTTAGCATATCATTCGACTGTTTTTGTAACTAACATATTCAGATCCATTGCATGTGTTTAGTGGTTTACCATCAGACCAACAGGCTTTGCTGAACTGACAAGTTTTGCAACCATGATTTTACCTTGCCTTGCAATATTGATAATTCAGTGATAATTTGTTAATCTGTGTTACCTGCAATGTCTTGTGTTGCCAACTGTGAGAAAATAAAACACAGAACACTAAATTTTCTTCTGTGTGAGGAACTTACAGCCAAGGGCACTTACCTTAGGAAAAATTATTTTACAGCCTTCTAATATTTCTAATTGGTTTTTGGTTTACTGAATGACCTTCTGTCAACCACGTAAGTTATATGTCATTAAATGACAGGTAATTGTGAACAACAAATTATTAAGAACATGGATGGGGGTGTTTGCAGGCTGTGTTAATTTACAGTACTGACATGTGCTTGGAGGGCCTGATAGGATCCATAAATGCGAGAGTTCACAGTATGAATAATGGGTTGTTCCAGGATTTGTACCTGCTAACTGTGGAATATAATGAAGTACTACTAACCACAATGTGGGCTGGGTAGCTCAGTCGATATAGCGACTATGGGCTGGACGGTCCGGGATCGAATCCCGGTGGGGACAAGAATTTCCGCCTGTCCAGACCAGCCCTGGAGCCCGCCCAGCCTCCTGTAAAATCGAAACCGGTTCTTTCCCGAGGGTAAAGTGCAGCCGGGGCGTGCTGCTGACCACTCACCTCCTTCTGGTGCCGCAGTCATGGAAGAGTAGAGCTATACCTCTACCCACCCTCTGGGCCACACCAGGCCTGTAACGGGATCACTTTACTTTTTGCTAACCACAACTCCAGAATGTTCAGTGTCATACCTGTAGGATCACAGTGTCTGTGTTTTGGTACAGCAATAATGTGTCCAACCCATAACAAGATATAAGTACGGTGTGAAAGGGAATGAAAATAAGTGCAACCTTGTCCTTAACATGTCAGTGTCATTTATGATGAGGTGAAAATGTGTGTCTTGTCTGAGGTTTCTTGCAGTGCTAAGTGAATACTGGCTTGGTGGGTTGGCTTTAAGCAAGCTACAGTCACATTCTTCAAAATCCTGTATTCACCTTCATGATCATCATTTCGTTATTAAATACTATGTAGCCTGTGTAGTAGAAAAAATGCCATTAAGACTGTGGCTTAGACAGGCTGCACGAAGACTAACTGATGTAACTGCAGCCATTTTTTACATGAAAGCTGGTGTGAAGACCACTCAGAATAATGCATTGCAAGAGGGAGTGGTGGGCCAGCTGTAGTCATCCGCTAGTTGGCATTTTCTGGTGGGGTCATTGTGGTACAGAGTTAAACTCATGGGTGTTGTGAAGAGTTTGCATTTTTGAAGTGCTCACTTTTTCTTGGATGAACTGGAAAGTGTGAAACACTGGACTGAACTGCCTTGGATGAAAAGTTGCTGCTTGTCTGCCAAGTGTTGACTGAAGACTGTAGAAGAAGGCTGCCCCCAACTTCCTTTTGTGATTTGTTGTTGAGGCTGAAATATACTACCTTCTTCTTGTACCTTGTGCTACACTTACGTCCTTTAACCATCCTGTTCTGTACTTGATGAGCAGGGTAAAACTGATACAAATCCACATTTTAGATGTAGGCACTCATAGGACACAATTGGCATTTCGCCCATAACCATAGGATGGTAGTGTAGATATAGTAAAGCCTGGAAGAGAGAATCTAAACCATTATGTATGCACAGTCCTTTAGTATTGCAACTTTGTAGCAGTATTATTTATGGTGTTATGTTTGTATTTGTAGCTCATCATGACCAGCAAGCACTGCAGGAGAAGTTGGATGGCATCCGGAGAGAGCTGGAAGAAGAACAGGGAGCTCTGGATCGCCTGCGGAGGGATGCTTCAACAAGAGCAGAACAGGACCGTGGCAACATAAATCAGCTTCGAGATGAACTTGCCCGCTTTAAAACAAGACTTGAGGAATCGAGGTTGGTTCTTACTTCACAGTTACACATCTGATTAAATAAACATAATTTTTTATTTCTTGCATGTGAGTACATACGTTGCGGTTTAGTAGTTAGCATATGTGTCTCGTATTTTGGAGATCCTGGATTTGATTCTTGTACAGGAGATGAGTTATCTTTACTGAGCATTCTTGCAGTTTTACTGAGCACCTCCAGGCCTTTCAGACCATTTTCTTTCTCACTGATAATCCAGTCTAGGGTCCATGCAACTTTGTGTGTAATGGCTACCAGGGGTAAAACAGATGGAAGGTAGAGCTACTGCATGTTTTCACACGCACATGTTAAAGGTGTCCAGAGAGTATCGTATGGTGAAGAACTGTACACAGTAAATACAGTTACCTTCTACATAAATGAATGTTAAAAGATTAAAGCGGGCAGCACATGTAGTAAGGATGATCAACAACAGAATCCCAAAATTTATTCTGGAAATGAAGTCTTAGGGAAGAAGGCCACTGGAAAGCTGAGGAATAGATGGAAAATAGAGGTGTGGAAGGAATGCAGACAAATTGCTGTATATAAAAAACTGACGTACATCAGCAAGAACAGGGAGTGAGTGGAGGAAGAAAACAGGGGAGCACATGACCAGGATAGCAGCTGAAGAGTGTAGGAGGATGAAGAGCAGCAGCAGAAGAGTGGGGATGATAATGATGATGATGATGACGACAACAACGGTGATGACAATGACAATGACAACAACCACAACTACCACCACCACCATGACATTGATCACAATGCTGATATAAAGCTGCCATACCACTACACACTGCAAAGGTTAAGAATGCATAATTCATTAACTCCACTCCTCTTACATTTTTATGGCATAGTGTTTAGGCCAAAATATAAATTTATTTTGTAAACATTGTGTTTTCATATCCAATACAACATAACCTCTTCACTTCAGTAAATGTCTGTAACAAATAAAGAAACAAACAATAAACACATGTTTATTAATTTGTTTGAAGTAATGTAACGTGGTTAGAACTTTTAAATCCACTGAGTAAAATGGAATTTCATTGACTAATACATGTGATAAGTTTAACGCAGGTTTCAATACACAACCTTGACACATCACATGAGGTGTTTTGAAGCTAAGTAGATAGAAGTGCATATGCATTCTGGTTGAAGCAGTGATGAAGAATGTACATGTACATGAATACTTTTTCTTTTAGCTACTTGTTCCAGAAACAGGTTACTGAACACTTGTTTCAAGATTTCTTAATAACTTGCAGAATGTCTGTGTAATATGTAGGTTGTGTGGCCATAAATGTATGGATGACAGTCAGTGTGATGGGAGAATGGTTTACAATTGTGACTGACTGTAATCACAGATTAAAGGCGGAGGAAGAGAGGAACCGTCTAGAGGGCATGATTAATGAGGTGCGGAAGGAGCGGGATGTGATACAGCAGGAGTGTGAGGAGCTGAAAGTGCAGCTCCATCTTACTGAGGATCGACTGGATGCAAATCAGAACCAGCTGCAAGAAATTACACATAAACTGAAAGAAGGTTTGTGAGTGAACTAACTTTTCAACTTTGTGGTATAAATCTTTCTTGAAAAGTATGTGGTTATTAATCACATGAAGAAGTTGCCTGCTTTCATATAACCTGTTAAGTTCCTAAATGTGTTCATGAACACCAGCCACTTGACCATAACCTGAATATTTGGACAATGATCAATAGACTTTCAGAGATGAGATGACCTGAAAGTTGTTTACTTATAGGGTCTGCTCTTTCAGAATTCCATTTGTGTATTTTGCATCGGCAGTCTAGAACATCTGACCTTCATTTGACTGCCCTAATAATTATAACTAATGTATATAAACCATGAATTTTGTGTTAGGTAATATCGTTTATTCCAAATCTGTTTTGTGTATCCAAGGTTCAGCTGTTATTCGTGGTTGTAAATTGTTTCATATAGCTTAATGGCTAATGTTCTTGGAAGTAAAATAGATGATTACAGTTTCTGGACATAAAGGAAAGTTCCTGTGTGAGTGTATAATTTCTCACATCTGGATCTTAGTATATCACAGTGAGTACCAACAGTAGTCACTGAATTGCCAGTGACAATCAGAGATCATAGTTAAACCTCTGAAGAATATGTGTGTGTGTGTGTGTGTGTGTGTGGTCCTATTTTTACTTACATAAAGGAAATCATGGCTGCTTAGTCTGCAGAGGTACTCAGTTCCCAGTAGAGAATTTATGAAATGAAAAGTAGTAAACTACAAGAACCTCCATCATTACTAATGTACTTTGTATGCTTATATAACACAGTGGTACCCTCATTCACTGTTTTCTGTTATATAAGGTTTAGTTTCTACAATTGCAAGTCATTGTTCCTGATGTTAAATATGCTTTATATAAGATTTTGTCAATTTCATATTCAAATGCACTGCTGTCCAATGAATTTTGAAGTGGGAAATACTCTATATCTGTGAACTATCTGCCACAGCTGAGAACAGCAGTGAAATGTTGCGCAAGGAACTGACTGTTGTACGAAAGCAACTAACAGATAGCAACTATGAAAAGGAGAAGTACAACAGTTCTAACAGGGAACTCCGAGAGTATGTGAAGAGAATTGAAGGGGACAAGAGAGAGCAGGGAAGAGGTCTGGAAGAAGCTTATCAGAAAATTTCTAGTAAGTATGCAGTTACTGCAGTGTTTACCTGAATATAAATGGAATATTTTTTTCTTATTTAGGATATTAATAAAAAATTAAAAAGAAAATAACACCTGCACTAGAACAGACGCACATGAATTTGTAGCTAGCTGAATTGTGTATCTTGTTCAGAGCTGTATGAATCCAAAGTCAATGGGAGTAGGATATGCTACATATGTAATGCATTTTTTTTCTGAAAGTGCATGCCTTCAGGAAATATCTCTTTTGTACCACAGACTTTGTGCTATTGACAGCTGTGTATAACATCAGTTCATTTGATCATGCTTCCTGTACTCTAATATGCTTTCAATTTTGAAATTTTTAACTTACTCAAATTTATAATTTGGTGTTGATTTCCACACACTGAAATCTATTGAAAAGGAATTCACTGTCATCATTCTGTTTGAAATATGATTATTGGTTTTTGTAATGTTTTACTTGATCATTTGTTTCATTTCCACAGATTTTTGGAAAAAATTGTATTTTCTGCATGTGGCTGCTGCTGCTGCTGTTTCTAAATGTATTCACACCTATTAGTTATTAAGTGGCAGTATTGTGGGAGGTTCAGATCTCAACAGGAGATCACAGCAATTTACCCCAGCACTTTACAAATGATGTGTGCAGTGCTCATTAGTGTGATCTTCTGTAGCTCTTTGGCCAACGGGTGACCTGGCAGAAACCAAAGGTTATGATATAATCCCTGCTGAGTTGCTCATAATGCTGCAATTATAACTGGCACAGTTTTTATCCTCACTTTCCGCATCCTGCTGACCTTGATCTTCAGGTCTTTGTACTTGCTAATTTTTTCAGTTTCTTTTAAGTTAATGTTTAAATCATCTTGTATGGCTATATCAGTCAGTGGACAAATCTGTTTTTTATCATGCAGCACTTTATCAGGCTGGTTTGCCTGTATTGTTTGATCTGTAATAACAAGTGTGTCCCACATAATAATGGTCCCTTTGACGTATATGACCTTGTCAGGTATGTGTTCATAGTACTTGTCAGTAACCTGTTACCTCATGTTTATTATTATTATTATTATACAATATGTATGTCTCCTGTCACAGGCATTTCTTCCTGGTACTTCTCTTGAACCAGCGGTGATCCCCACCGCTCAGGCTTCAAGCTTCACATTGCAGTACTTT
>Ga0131853_10003042_pt1 | contig 30086 bp, 15 predicted proteins | sample TergutLab28metaG_FD_92764 | JGI IMG/M metagenome (GOLD analysis project Ga0131853, IMG submission 92764) | Labiotermes labralis P1 segment gut microbial communities from Petit-Saut dam, French Guiana - Lab288 P1 (version 2) (version 2) | ecosystem: Host-associated > Arthropoda: Insects >... | reverse complement strand
CCCTTACTGAGGCTGTGCTTATGTCTTTTGGTTCTACAGTCGGCCTCCCAAAGACATTATAGCGCTGTCGAGCCAACGCCTCGCAACAGCAAATAATGTGCTGCACTGTTTCAGTCTCCATCCTGCAAAATCTGCAGATTTGATCCCCATCAAACAGGCCCATAGTATACAGGTGCCTCCTTACAGGAGCATGCCCTGTGTAGATCGCAGTTGCCATTTTTAGTTGATGCCTACTTAACTTTAGTAGGTCGTCAGCTTTTTTCTTACATGGTCTGCCTATAAATAGTTTGCCATGTCTGAGGCCTGGCAGGTCTATCCAGGCTCTAAGATGGTGCACCGCAGTTCTGTTCTTAACTGCTTCTCTTACCGAACACTTAGGTATTCCAAGAGCCGGCTCTGGACCGAGTAACGGCGTAGCTGACGCTTGTCTAGCAAGCTTATCAGCTTACTCAATTCCAGAATTGCCCCGGTGCCCCGGCACCCAGGCGAGGGTAAACTTATTCAGGCTAGCCAACGCTGAGAGAGCATCCAGGTACTCTGCAACCAGTCCAGAGGTCACTTTCGGGCCACTAAGAGCCTAAAGTGCAGCCTGGCTGTCAGAAAAAATAAGAATCCGCTTATTCATGCACATTGTAGAATGGCATATATTTCAGTTTGAGAAACTGTGGCAAATTTAACCAATGGGAAGCTGAAACTTCTATTTGGTCTCAGGCCAAAAATGCCAGACCCTGTCACCGAGTAAGCCCTGGAGCTGTCAGTGAACCAGATCAGAGCAACCTTAGGGAACACTGGGTCTTAATTTTTCCAATAGGCTCAGTCTATAATGACACAGAAGACTTTGGAATAATAATATACTGGAGTAGTATAGTCCACCCGCATTTCCAAAAGAGGGTCACTCAAATTTTTCCAGATAGATAGCAACCCTGCCTCTGCTTTAGGATCGGCTGTTTGTTTGAGTATATGCAGCCTGTAGAGTGCCATCCTCGCCTCCGCCTGAATCGCCAGATCCAACGGAGTCAGATTCAAAAGTATCTCCATTGCTGCGGTAGGGGTCGATTTCATAGCCCTCGTAATAGCTAGGCAGGCCATTCTTTGAATCCTGCCTAATTGGACTTTAGTGGTTTTTTGCATGGCCTGGGCCACCACACCAAGGCTCCATGAAATATGGATGGTCTGATTACCTAGTATAGAGCCAGTGCACCATATTAGGTCTAAGACCCCATTTTTTTTCACATGTGCGTCCAACTACCGCAAAGGTGATTTGCGCTTTATTAATTATTTTTTTCAAATGCTGGTTCCAGTTAAGTCTGGAGTCTAAGGTCATTCCCAAGTATGTAATCTTATCCTGCATTGTAAGTTCCTTACCATAGAGCGTGAGAGGTCCTGTTCCTTCTGTTGGCTGTTTTGTGGGGGCTAATATTCAGACCCTCTTTTACAGCCCATTTGACTACCATGTTCAGGGCCTTTTGCATAATCCCCCTGACAGTGTGCGCAAATTTGCCTTGGACTATGATAACCATGTCGTCAGCATAGCCAAATGTACTGAAGCCTAGGTCGTTTGTAACCGTCAAAAGCGTAACAACAACTAGATTCCACAGGAGGGGGGACAGAACTCCTCCCTGTGGAAAACCACCTACAACTTCGGCAGTCAAACTGCTGCCCATAATGGAGGTATGCACCAGTCTGCTCTCAAGCATGGATCTGGCCAACCTGCAACAGTTTTCCTCAAGTCCGCGCTCTCTGGCAGCCGTAATTATAGCGCTGAAAGGTGTTGTCAAAGCTAATTAATAAAGCAACAAATACCAAAGCCAGAGTAGTACTTTCAAATACATTTCGTAGAACTATATACAAATGCCTGGTTTGACGCTCTGGTTGTGTTCCTGCAAAAGTGGGTGTAAATAAAAAAAGCGTAAATAAAAAATGACATTCCTATGAAAAAGAAAGGCTTAAAGGTACGAAAATTGACAAGGCAAAGCGAGTTAAACTGAAAATGGGAGATTGTAAGATAATAAGTTGTGCCCTTGGTAAGAGGCGTTACAGCAAAAAAGGGTGTAAAACGAGGCCTTTACGTGTAAATAGAAAGTAACAACAACGCAGAAGGCGCTACTTGTTATCTAACAAACCTATCAGACAAAGTTGTCAAGACTAGGTTTAAATACAAGAGTTACACGAAAAATAACATGTCAGAAGACGCGGATGCGCAATATATTTGACTATGTTGGCTACACAAAACAACGTGTTGATTAAATCAACACGTTGTTTTGCAATTTTTTTTTGTTATGAAACTGATCGTGGTGCAATGAAACCGACAGGAATCACGATGACGAAACTGATGATAAAAGTGTGCAATACACGCTTAATGGGATTACAGCAGTAAGTCAAATAGCCAGGAATTAAAAATGCGGGTTAATGACCCAGAAGCTGCTGAATCTTAAACTTTACGAAACTACGTGTCATAAAGAACAGAGTGCCACAAAAGTACTTTGTCATATATCTGGACACAGTATAATTTGCTTCGGATTATCTGAGGAGAGAGAATATTTTTACATGGCCTGTTAAACACTTTTTATATACTTTTAAAACGTCAGTCCTGTCACACCCCCACGTTGTAGCGTCACAGACACCCATCGGATGGTAGGTGACGTCACTAGGCTAAAAGTTGAAGCTCTACGGTAGGCCAACAGATGGCAGGAGACGACGATACATAGAATTCACTCTGACGGAAGCGTAGAAGATATATAATGGACATTAGTGAATGACGTCGCCACGTTAACTATGTAAAGGTTCGGCGGGCACTAATACTACAGTATGATATATATATATATATATATATATATTCGGCTTTCCACGCTAACTTTGGGCACCAAATCGAAAGTATAATATACATGCACATTCTTTAGCTTTCCACGGTAAGCACGTAAATATATTGCTTTGCCTGCTCTGGTCGCCGATTTTCGACTTTAGCTACATACACGAAGTGTGCCTTGCCTCGATGGTTCATTAGTTTTCCGCCGTAACTGCGTAAATGAGTGTGCTTAGACCATCCGGGTCGCTGGGCGCAAGCAGACTAGTGTAATATAAACTTCCTTTTTTGGGAATTTCATTTTGGGTACTTGCTATTAACACGTTAACAGATATAAATCGCCAGTTACCAGTAAAATTCCGGAAGAATTGATTCAAATATGAGGTAAAACGTTAGGTTCTGAGACCGATAAACGTATCAATTCGTGTGAAATAAATAATCACTATCTCAACAGTGTACGAAGTCTATTATTATAAATCTTTACAAAATGTTTGATCAAAACTGTAATAATTATCGAAAACTATCACCTTCTTCAACTACGCACCAAACTTTATCCAGCATTCTTCTCTCGCAGTTGACTTCGCAAGTAGACGAAACTTTTGTGGATCATCAGTGTGGATTTCAATGTAACAGTGCAGGTACTAATCAAATATTTCGCATTCTTCAACTGTTTTATAGTAATGGGAATGTAGTGCAGCAATACACCAGCTAATTATAGGCTTCCAGAAGGAATATGATTCTGTTGAGAGGGAAGTATTGTATAATATTCTCGCTAAGAATGATACTTCCAAGAAATGAGATAAGTTCATTTCAGTGTGTACGAATAAAACCTTCAGTAAATTTCGCTTAGATAAATATTTGTCTCACACGTTTCTTATTCAGAATGGTTTGCAACAGCATGCTTTATCACCACCGCTTTTCAACTTGGCTTTAGGAAATATTATTATAGATATTCAAAAAAATCTATGAGTCTAATCGAGTTGAACACATTCGATTTTAGCACACGTACTCTAAAGATAAATACAGAAGCTTCACTAGTGGAAGTAGAAAGAAGAGCGATCTAGAAGTAAAGAGGGAAAAACTAAGTGCAGTGTCCTCTCGACTATCTGTGAGGGGATTGCCCGGTTTGAGGTTTATCCGTGCACGATCGTAAAGTTGCTAATGACTAATAACGAAGGTGGAAAATAAGATGCATTAGTGTCGAGTGCTCGAATAAACTCCTCAATGAAAACAAAAATCACTAACTATTTACGTAAACAATAAGTGTAAGCTATGTATGTATGTATGTATGTCGGTATATATGTGTGATATATGTAATAAACAAATTACATTTTCATGTTTTGTTCCTGGCTGAATAAAGTGTATGTTTTGGATTATCCTTGTTTCTCAATTATCCGTACAACCTCTCTCCACCATTATCCCGATCAATCGAGATTACACTGTATTATTCATGTTACGTCAACAGAACGCAGGACAAAATCACAACTCGTAGATCTCTAACATGGTCTTTAAAATGTCGCAAAATTGCATTCATGAAGGAATTAAAAGCAAGTTGATTTCAAACAATAGGTGCTACCATTCAGTTACGAGCGTCTACACTCTCGTCTGCTATCTAAAAACGGAGAGATGAAAATATTTAAATATATGATATTACTTGTTTTTACACCAGTATAAAACTAAGACTCATATATGGAGGAAAAATCATAGGCTGAGGTGGGACAAAATGACATAACGAGCTTGCGATCCTCACCAATTACTATTACGACATCGATTCAAGAAATGTGAGATGGCCACATCGTGTGACAAGCATGAAAAATTTAAGAAATGCTTGCATGATTCTGATGAAACAACTTGACGAAACGAGACCGTTCGGAAGATTCAGAATCATTTAATACGCATTAAAATATATCTCCTCTAAATACGGTGGGAGGGGAGGGTGTGGATTGGTTGTTCAAGATAGGGACCAGTAGTTATCTCTTGTTGACACGGTAACGAATTCTAGGGGGAATTTAACTCTCTGTTAAACAATTAACTTCTCAAAAAGGACTCTGCTGCACAAAGTTGGCCAGTTGGGTCTCCCAATTAGTGCTCGTGTGGCAACACTAAAACTGGCGAAGTGAACCCGTCAAGTAGAGTTTTGATCACAGGTACAAATAATTCGACAAAACGAAATAACGAAATAGAAAATACTCTTCTATTTGTAGAAACTGATTAAAGTACAACTTATTTAAATCCTTCGAGCTTAATGCAAGGCACTTTTGCAATAGTAGAGCAAGAATTATACTCTTTCACCTTTCGCACTAATGTTAAACCCCCGTCATATGAAAAGGTGTGTGCAGTTGATCCGCAAGTTCGTGATTCTAAACCTCTCTTGATATCGGTAATTGCACAGAAGGTCCAAAGGACAGTGAAATTTATAAACAAGCCATCTTTCTTCCTCTATGAATTGACTGGTCAGTAAGTTTATGATCACCATAAAATTCTGACACAGATCAGAAGGCTGCAGAGCGAGAACTTGACCACGCAAGCCGATCAATCACCCGGCACGTGATATCAACAGGCACCAATGCTCTTAAACACACGAAAACCTATCACAAGAAACGATGTCGTACGTGTCATCACAACAACCATAAAATGCACAAAACAGACCTCAAAATGAGTTTGAAGTTTAATCAACTTAAATACGAATGAAATTCAATTTTTCTGTCAACTTTTACACTGTATTAACCTCACATCTCAATTGCTAAACTGCGATACGATGATGAATGCTCGAGATCGCTATGAATAACAAAAATATATCAAACAGGTACAAAGAACATTCATATTCACTGCTTTATTTGTGTTATTAATAGCCGTAAAGGAATCCAGAAATTCCCTTTCAAATCGAAGAAACGATCCATTTGACACTATGTCGAGTTACTTAAACCCAAATCACATATTCTTAACTTATTTTCCTACGGTCCACTTCAAAACTATCGTCCAATATACGGCTCCGTCTCGGAAACTAAATCTCTCACTTTGGCGTCAAAAGGCTCTGTAGGCACTTTTGTGTCTTCCTTCACGTGTGCTGCATTAAAAACGATTTCATATATATTTTGCTTTAAAAATAATCTCCAACAGGTGTGGAAAGTACAGAGGTGGGGCGCCTATTTAAATTCAGTTTTATATACCATTTACAAGATGTCATATCCCAAAAAGGATGCCCTTCATTTTCTGAGTAGACGATCAGTTTATTGAAGCCGATCGACAGACTTAGTGTTCGTTGCTGTAAATAAGAAAAAAGAGGATATTTAAAAGCAATGTTAGAGTAGTCGTGGTATGTGAACTTGATGAATCCTTAATCTCGGCATGAGACTGAGGTGAGTGTTTAGCTTCATCCCCCAGTCATTTCACACCAACAGCCGGTTTGGAGGCTGTGGAGGGAAGATGAGGCACGATGAAAATGAACAAGATTACTGCAATGTCTCTTTAAATACAGGGCACTCATTCTTCATTTAAGAACAATTAAACAAATTCTAATATCCAAATTTAAAGGAATCCGACAATTGTTTATTGTCACAGACGTGACTGAACTTCTGGACATTTTCCATTACCTCTATTTCAAAATCCCACAACATATCGGGTCTGGATCTGCCTCTGTCTTCAGATGGAAAAAGAAAAGGGGAAAACCGACTGTGATTGGCCTCCAAACTGTCGTGGGTTTTCTGTTACATTGAGGAATTTAGACTAGATCTTTCTTATAGGCACACTGGATAAGTTCACCCTTTCCCCGTTTCACCTGAAGATGGAGGCATATAAAGTACACCAAACGCTATTGTTGTTGTAGCCTGAAACGTTCGAGAATTTTCAACATTACTGTAATCTACAGTCAATAGAGAATACCACAATAAACTGCATTATGTGCAATCGCCATTTAGCCTGTATCCCTGGAACAGTACTTCTAACATCGGCCCTGCTAAAGATTTGTGCAACTATTTTCGTTATACCGTGCATGTTGTCAAGTCACTCAATTATTTTACCAAACACTGCACTTATATACATTTATAAAATTTACACATTAAAACATTAAAAACGCTCACGCAACGAAACACAGAACGCACATCCGTAACAGGGTACTCTTCACAACACAACACAACACGGCATGCTGCCACAAAACCCAACTGGAATAGTGGAATTAATATGACTTTTAATAATGTAATTTTACCAAGGACGATATAGCTCCCTGATGATGGTCCTAGGACCGAAACATGTCGGAGAGTTTTTAATGTTTTAATGTGTAAATTTTATAAATTTATATAAGTGCAGTGGTTGGTAAAATAATTGAGTGACTTGTGCAACTATGTTTCAAGTTAGAATAATATCTGATTAGGAGTTTCTTACTAAATTTTTTCTACAAAGCGTCAATGTGAAAGATAACGGCTTGTCAGTAGTGGAAGAAATTTTATCTGATCACACATATCACAGCTATAAGCATTAGAAGTATAAATAACAGAAACTGAATGTTCACGGTAAGGTTACAGTCGTACATTAAAGGATTAAAAGTTTGTCTTATTTAAATATTTATCACTCATGGTCCATTTTGCGAGAACATTCGTTAACAAGTACGTTGTGACTGGCTTTTAATATTTATCTAGTTTATTTTTATGACCGGAGAGCGATATACAAGTAACAAAATTCCAGGGCTTCTTCTTGCTCGGGCGACTAAATTTTGAACGGTAGTGCTTAATATTTTCAACAAAATTACTGCAGTTTTGTCCCTCACGTACAAGAATGTGTTATCACTCAACATGCACCGAGTAGAAAGCACCAGATGAAAGTGAGGTGCGCAGATCACCCCATAATTATAGTTTCTCAGTATGGACCTTGTTGCACGTCACCCTTATGACGCTTAGAATCTGGAGGCAGTACCTAAATGTGTGGAATATTTGTGGGCCACCCTACGAAGATACAATCATCGGCGTGACAAATATTTAAAACAAAATGCCTCAAAGTGATTCGGATGTCATCATTTCGTAACCGGAATGAAGGGAATTGCTCGTTTGGTTCAATTATTGGGCTCTTAGGTCTCTTTATCATTTCGGACTTGAATGACAGCTCGCATGTAAGAAAATATTTTTCCCTGAATGCATTCCTCACCAAAAGTAATGTCGTCATGTAGGGGCTACTATGGATCCGGCAGCTGCAATACTAAATGTACGTCTCCAATTTCGTATATGACGAAGTGAAAATTTTTACTTGTTTTTCACTATTCTGGTTACAGACATACAAGAACTCACCTTGAAGAATGTGATGAACTAGAAAGACACGTTTTAAATCTCATATCTTACATTTCGTGAATTTTTATTGTAATCAATGTACTTGCCTGATCAAATTCTGTCAACCTGTAATGACCTTAACCTTACTAACTCTACTAATTATTCGAAAGGCGGGAAAAGAATGCGCAAACACAAATAGGCCTATATGCGCTTCTTTTTACAAGGCCATATCACTAAACGCAGAACAGAATCACAAAGTCACAAGAGCTAACAAAGTCTTAGAAAATTCGGCAAAGTTAAAATATTTGCTAATGGTAACAAAGAAATCAAATTTCAGGTCACGGAGAAACACAAACAGACAGAAGTCTAGGAACGTCGACACTTCGTATCAGATATTTCAGCTTCCCTTCACAACTTGTGTAATACACAAAATTAAAAATCTTTCTTTTGTGTAGTATGGACGTGAAACATGATCTCCAAACTAAGCGATGAACACAAATTGTGTTTGAGAACAGAGTGTTGGGGACAACATTTGAACTTAATGGACAGAAATAACAGGAATCAGAAGCTTAACAAAGTTGTCCCCTTCTCCACGTACAATTAAGGTCGTCACAGGAAAGAGCTGTATAGGTAGGACATGCTACATGCACAGAACAACTGAGAAATACTGACAGAACGACGGAAGCATAGATATTACTTGGAATTACTAGAAGCAGATGGGAGATAGCACAATCGAACAATTAAATTCCTCTTCAAGATAAATGGCAAAATAATGTGGACTAGATTAAATTCAATCTATGAAGAGTTTTATGTGCGGGATCCTGTAAGCACAGTAAAGACACAACTTTTCTTGAAAAGCTGAATGACTTTTTTTCCTTAAAGACCTTGGTTCCAGTTTCTTGCTGCCAGATGTGACAATTCTCGAGCTTAATTGGTAACTCTGTCATGTACTGAGCCTAAATTCGCTGGGGTTCAAACGTGACTGGATGGCTGAACTCCCATTTATTCCCTCAGTTTCCTTCCAAATGGATACGCAAAAAAAAAAAAAAAAAACTTTGGCTGGCGACTATTAATTCGAATTCTGCTTGCGATCGCCCAATGTTTCTCGCACGGTATGTGGTTATTGCTTGATGAACAATCTCATTTACGATAGAATGCAAGATATGAACACGGAATCGAGAAACAGTTATTTGAAGAACTTAACAATAGCAGGTAAACTTTATGTTGGCAAGAATTTTCACCTTGATGAAACATTGGCTTTAATAATGTAATCTAGTGGGTATGAAATGATGTTATTCAACAAACACGGTCATTTGTCCCTTTTTCGCGTGCAGCAGTAAGTAACAACGTAAAATAGATTTTCCCAAAGTAGAAGCCGCGCCTCCTTCCCGGAGGACCATAGGAAAGGAATCTATGACATGCCGAATCAGTTTTATATCCTGAAAAGGGCACACCAGATTACAAACATAAAATTTCGTAGAAACACTAATGCAAGTTCGCCCTAGAAAAGGCCATGGAGGCCCAGAGGGGGAAGTAGAGGTACTGCTTTACTCTTCCTTTAAACTCGGTGCTAGATGGAAGTGGTTGGTCAACGCCACGTCCCAGTCACTTTACCCCCGGGAAAGACGCGGTACCCATTGCACAGGAGGCTGGGTGGTCCCCAGGGCCGATGTGGAGGGGTTCGGAATATCTCGACCCCACTAGGATTCGATCCAAGAACCTTCCAGTCCGCAGCGAGTCGCTATACGGACTACGCTACTACGCTACTACGCTATCCAAGCATGAAACATTAGTTCATATGTGTGTGTGTATATATACATACATATATTTATTTACTTATTTATATTTTACGGTAACTGTCTTCTGAGATTTCTAAGTGACGTTCCAGGCTGATGTGCCGCAAACCTTTTTATTTATATCAACAAAGCTCCGGATTAAACAAGTCTCAGAACCACTGGTATAAAGAAATGAGTCTACGAACATTTTATAAACGCAACAATTCAGCGTCCTCAATTCCTGCAGTTTCAATAGCCTTCTTTCCAGCCATGATATAACGGCAACCTTAGGAAAGAAATACATCTAATATAGTGACGAAATGCAAGGCACTTGTTATAAATTACAAGAATAAAAAACAGTTATATAGCGTTTTATTGCACAGATATGATAACTAAGGTGAACAAACTACCAGTACGTGAGATAATAACACCATTAGCATAATGAAATGCAAACATAAAGTAAGGCTACTACATGACGAAGAGGACCCGTAAGACTTAAGTAGCTTCTAAGTTTAGGCAAATAAGTGACGTAAATATGAGGTCTAACCGTCACTGTTCTACCGGTCTTTGAGAAGCAACTTAAAATGCATAGTGGAAATATTTGCACCACTGACTAATTTCCATTCATTGGCCTGTAACAGATCTACGTATACCCCTTGTTGTTACAGAAGACATTTAGGGCAGTGTTCTTTAACCAGTGCAAAGCCACAAGGCAGCAGGAATATCACGATCTTCTATTATAAATAATGCCTAAGCATAATAACTTTTAAAAGCGTTGCCAATTAAACCACTAATCCTTAAATACTGCAACGTGGTTACCAATCACCATCAACACAACTATATATTATGTTACACGGACCAATTGCACTGCTACATTTTTCGGCCATTAAGTGCGTCATCTTCAGGTCATTAAAAGGTATAAAATTAAAATTACAGTAACAAATTCCTTTTGTAAGTTTAGGTTGAGATCTCAGTCTTGGGCGTTACAATACACATGTCTATATTACTTACTTATTTACTTACTCCACGGAACAAAGTTCTACTTGAGAAGCTAACCGGTTCTCAGGTAGTCAAGAAATTCCCCACATTTTATGGAATCGGAGGGCCAGATCAATCCAGTTCATGTCCCCATTCCACTTCCTGAAGATTCATCTTAATATTATCCTCTCATCTAAGCTTGGGTCTTCCAAGCCCCCTCCTTACCTCAGGTTTCCCACCAAAATTATATATGCACTTCTCCTTTCCCCCACACGTCCTACACTTCCAGTCCATCTCAATCTTCTCGATTTGATCGCCCGAATTATATATGCTCCTCAATATGTAATTTTCTCAACTCTGCTGTTACCTCGCCCCTCTTAGAACCATTCTCCTTGTCACCGTATTCTCAAACAATCTCAAAGTGAGCTACCAAGTTTCACACCCGTACGAAACAACATACAAAATTATAGTTCTGTGTATCTTAGCGAACCGGATGGCAGACGATTCTGCACCGAATGATAGCAAATATTCCCGGACTTTAATCTGCTCTTAGAATCTTCCTGAATAGAACTTTGATTCACTAGGTTTTTCCCAAATATTTGAACTGTTCAACACTTTTAAAGGACATATAATCAATATTTATATTGTAACTTCGTCCTGCATTCTGTTATCGAGATATGATCATGTACTTAATCTTATCCGCATTTATTTCTTTTCCAGTCTCCTTACTAGTAACTACACAATCCTCTGTGTTTTTCTTTATAGTGTGTACGCTTCCTCCCAATACATTGACAGTTTCAGCATAAACTAAACGTTGTGTGTACCATTTAATTTCAATCCATTCTAGTTTATCTGAACCCTCATAATAGCATAAATTAAGCAAAGACGAAAAGCAATGGCGACAATAGGAAACATGTCAACCACATTTTTTTTTACCCGGGCTCTTCTACAGGTTTCATTCAGACACGTCATTACCAGCTGCATGGAGATACTAAACTCAATGAGAATATTATACAAGATCTCCCTCCTAACTGAATAAAGGCTTTCTTTAAGTCTATAAACAGCTGACGAAGCCTTTCATTGTATTCCCATTCTTTCTGGAGTATTTGACGAATGTAGAAAATAATTCATCAATCCTTCCGGCACGTTCCTTTCGTTCAGGGAAGCTAAGAGACTGTCCATTTATTTTGCGCGTAATTTCTCTACACTGATCAGGAAGAGACTGTGCGAGTCGTGGCTTGTTTCAAGGTAATACGACAGATGTATGTTTAACAGACTAACAAAAAGCAGAAAAGACCAATCCTGGAGCAGAAGTAATTTGTAAATATGTGTCCGAAGCGCTGCCGCTAAATCAAACTGCTGGGGACAGTATTAAGTCATTTAGTGTTATATTTACAAAATTTTCACGTCTGTAAAATAGTTAAAGGAAACTGGTGTAAAAGTCCGAACTTTTGATGGTGTGCAATGAGAAAATGAGCCGTTGGGTTATACTTTTAAGGCACCTGATGCCAGACAAACATTTCATTTTGAAATGCCGTGACTTTGAAAACTACAGGCTATGGCGTGTTTTGGCTTAACACATTCTACATATTATTTCGTACAAATTACTATGTACAAAACATACATACACTGAAATGGTTTATTTATGACATGCTAACTACATTACCACACCATTCACCTACCAACAACTTGAAAGATATTTTCTTCGCATTTTAAGAACATGTTCAACGGGCAGAATCCGCATGTGTCGTTCCATTGGAAATAATTGCATCCAAGCTGAAGAAACATGACTGAGACACCAAGCACAGTCGTGAAAGAAACTCCAACAAACTCTTCTGGTCTTAAGTACATTTTATTACATTTGTTATTAAGTAAACTTAAATTTAAAAATAAAGTGAAGAATAAAAACCAACTAGACGTCACTTATTATTTTATTGTACTTCTTATAGGCTCAACATGTTTCGGGCACTACTATGCCCATCATCAGGAGCTCGCGACTATAATATTGATTACCACATTGGTCGTTTCGTTCTTGGTTGCTGCAAGTTGGAGGTTAGGTGCTGTTAGGCTGGAGTGGTGTTAGGGCTGCAGGCTAAAGCTTTAGCCTACAGCCCGGACACCACTCCAGCCTAACCGCACTTAACCTTCAACATACGGCAAACCAAGAACGAAACGACCAATGTGGTAATCAATATTATAGTCGCGAGCTCCTGATGATAGGCATAGTAGTGCCCGAAACATGTTGAGCCTATAAGAAGTACAATAAAATAATAAGTGGCATCTAGTTGGTTTTTATTCTTCAGTTATCACAGTGATGCACGGTCCAGCAAACATCAAATTAAAAATAAAGACACAGCTGTCCCGTCACATGTCCAGCAGGCATAGATGGGTGGTGCAGGGACAGGTCTACCCATGCTCGACTCCGGTGCTAAAAGTGGGCGGTTGGTCAACTTCATGCCCCGGTCGCTTTACCCCAGAAAAAGAGACCTGGTACTCATTTTACAGGAGGTTGGGTGGGTCTCGGGGCCGGTCTGGAAGGGTCCGGAAAATTTCACCCCCACCAGAGTTCGTACCCCGAAACATCCAACCCGTAGGTGGTTGCTAACTGCGCTATAAATTTAAAGTTACTTGCACTATATAAAAAAAGACTGATGGTAAAAAAAGCCAACGAAGATTGGCACTTGGAGACAAAGTAAACTACTACATAAGCAACACACGAATTCTACACAACAGATTTCTGCTTGAGAAACTAATAGGTATTAAGTTTTTCAAAGAATTTCTGCCTTTTATAGGACCAGAATCTTCATGTCTGTTCACAGGAATTCATAGCTGGATACAGTAATGAATCTGAATAATATCGTCCCAGCCTCTTTTCTCCTAGGATTAATTTTAACCTTCGTAGAATTATCTAAGCCCAGGTCTCCAAATTGGCTTCTTCCTTTCAGCATTTCTGGCTAAAACGTTAGGAATTCCCCATCTGTTCAATGTGCCTGTATCTTCTGATCACGTCAGCCTCTGCTTGTTGGGCTTTATACTAGTCCAGATGACAGTCATATGGGTTTCGGTAGCTTGTATGTTGATACCTAATTTCGAAGGCACATACTGCCCTCAATTTCAAATTTGAAATAATTGCATCCAGGTAAACTTTTAAGTGACTGGGTGACCAACCAATCAAGAAAAACAAAACACTACGGTATTCGTAAAATCTAATTCTCGTGGGTCGTTTATCCATTCCTGCACAATTAAAGTTTTGCTAGGCTGTGACATGGAAACCGTTACCTACAATGGAGATCGTTCTTAGGATAACGGATTTCCACTTTCGGCCGAGACCCTGATTTGGTCATACTAAGGAATTCTACTACAAATGGCAATACATCCTTTGGGGGGAGGTGGAAAAATTTTGGTTGGATGGATGTTTGGAATTTTGGCTTAGAGTGGGTCGATCGTGAGAGGCGTGTGTGGATCTTGTGGGAGGTTTTCCTGGAAATTGTCCAATCATAGCGACGGTAACAGGCATAGGGATAGATTTTGACCCGGGCCAATAGAAAACATGATTTTCCAAAACGTCTGTTTTAACCTAAAAACCTGCACTGTGTCAAACAACAGACCATCTCATGTCGCGGAAAAATGGCTTGTATATAAATCTAAACACATGTGTTGACGCTAATTAATGAAGACTAAATTTATGAGATATATTTCATAATTTTCTCCAGGCTCTCATTACTGCCACTATTTTAAGTCCAGACATTCTCCGCAGTAATATGTTCTTATAAAAACTTCATCTGAATTGTTCCATTACAATCAGAAACCACGTTCCACAACAATACAATAACAGGAAAAATTATATTTTCTATGTAAATCATACTCTTTGCGTTTTCAAACAGAAGCCAGGAGGACAAACGATTATGAACTGAACGGTAACTACCACTTTCAGAATTTAATCTGCCCTTAACTTAGTCCTGAATGTAAGTGTGATTTATAAGCCACATGTAGGAATAAAAAATATAAAAATTAAAATTTCGCAGAAACAAATGAAGTAAAGAAATTAAGTTCAGTAAAGGATTAAGTTTTCCGCACACAACGTGACATTAACAAAGCAGTACGATGGAGAGGACTGCGCGACGATGTAACTTACAAATAAAAAGGTTAACCTCATTTACTGAAATCAGTGAACCGCCTACCTGTCACGACAGTCCTTACTCAATGGCAATGGCTCCGGGATTTTCTAAGCGTGGAGCACTGATTATATTGGCAGAAGTATTTAAAGTGTAGCATTAATCATATCAGGATTTCCTTCATTTAATTAAAACAGACTTCACAAACTGGAAAGTGTATTAACAACGTAACAAACTTACGCAATTTATTTTACGTATTCGCAAAGTTCCAGAGCATAATTTGCACACTTAGCCAAATATAATTAGAGAAAGCAACTCGAGAAGGATAAGACAAGAGGGAATGTCATAATGGTAAGAGGGATGGATAATGCATAAACAGTTTTGGTCGGAAGGTTTTAAAGGACGCGATAGCTTGCGACATATAGGCGTTAGTGTGAGGGTAATACTAGAACGGATATTAAGGAGACAAGATGTTTAACGAAAGGTGGACTGCATTCATGTGGTTCATAAAATAGTCCAATGCGAACTCTTGCAAACTCGGTCATGAAACTGCAAGGTCTATTAAAAGTGGGAAACTGGTCGAAAGCGGGAAACTAGTAACTTACCAAGAAGGACTTCGTACCACGAAGTTTGTTGGTCACAGCATGATCACTAAAAATGTGGATTTCTTTAGTATTTCATGGCAGATATTTTTAAAAATCTCAAATATTATGGAAAGTTTTGGCACAATGAGCAATAATAAACACTGAAGTAAATTTTATACATAGTTGTTTAAAGACGCTGTACAAACACATTAGGCTAGATTTTTCACTTTTATGATATGTCATAAACGGCAATGGTTAAAATATGAAAGCTGGCACGTACACAAATTACAAATGAATTTAAAGGCTTCATGTGCAGCGGCTTGCTGTCACTGCTAATAATATAAAGGTTACCACCACGGATATAAAACTCATGAAGTTCTCAGTGCGATGGATCTGGCCCATCTGCTTTTCTGGTTTGTTAATATATCCACTGTATTACTACCAATATGTCCGATAAATCTAAGACCTTCACAGGTTGAAGTAACAATGCAAAATTTCCGAAAGAAAAGTAGGGTGTGAGGGGCCTACGCGTCAGGTAATTTGACACAGTTTTCCCAACCGTCACAAGCCTCAAGATGGGATCCTGTTTCAAACGTGACACATCTATATTTTATCTGTATTATCATTACGTAAAAACTGGTTTCGTCCACTTCATTTCCTATATGCATTAATTTAGCGAAAGCGGACAGCCTGCAAAATTCACACAAAGAATTCTGTCATTCAAAAGTAGATTCTACACATATACGGCAAAACTATACTGTTAGCACAGAGCTGCTCTGTTGTTCTATTTCTAACAGTGTTGCAGAAACATGCACATATTTACGTATATCCCTTCCAGTACTTCTTACACAATTTAACAAATAAAGGATAATGGGAAACGCAATAGGTCCTACATAGTTTGCAAATTTATAAACTTACTGCTAATTGTCCTGATTCGAATCCTTTGCAGAAAGTTGGTAAAAAGTGATTAGATATTTGATTTGAGCTCATCGATTACTAGGATAAATAAACGAAATAATTTTTACATTAATAAATATATACAGAAGTCATGCACACAACGAGTCCTTAAAAATTAAGTTTAAGGTGCCCTCTTTCTTCACTGCGCTTACAATCAAGCAGAATCTAGCATAATTGTGGCAGAGCAGGCCTTTTCCCTCTAAATGAGGTATTAATGTTTGGAATTGAATTTCAGAAAGTTTACTGCAAACACAGTCCTAGCCGTCTTATATTTTTCAATGCTGAGTGCAAATTTCCTCTCTTGTTTCTATGTAAGTTTTACACAGAATATCAACTATCCTAAACGACAATATGTCCCAATATTCCCACATGGATTATGAGGATAGCAGAACGGATACTTGCTCCTATACCTTCTTTGCTAAATCAACCAACCCATCTACGGACCGACTAATTATATAAGCATGCAACCTACCAACCAAACAACAAACAAACAAACAAGTCAACTCCATAGAGAAGAGTCCTTCTTTGGAAGTTAACAGTCCTTCAACCAGCCAAAAAATCCCAGCATCGTACGGAACAATAATGTTTATTAAAATGTCCACAACGGCCTGCCAGTCCACGCCTCCCTATCTTAATTCTACAAAACCCATTTTCATTCTATCCTCCCACACACCCCTCAGTATTCCAAATAGCCTCTTTCTTTCAGTATTGTAACTGAATTCACATTTACTGAGTGCTTGATGTCAGTCTGAATTCTACCAAAAACATGCGTTTCCGCAAAAACAACACTCTTCATTAAAAAATCCACATGTTTCGAGCCATTAATAAACTATCTTCAGTTTTTACACAAATATCCATAAACATCAGGACAAGTCGGATTTATATAAAACCTGCCGCTGTAGAAATGCGTGCTTTGGAGGAAAACACAACTGACTAGCTTTGCCTTCAGTTTTCCCCACGAAAATCCTCTTTGCTTCTGCAATTTTTTAACACTCACTGATCATTAAAAGAATGCCTCAACTGAAAGGTAACAAACCCTAATTAAATCCGTTCTTGAGAAACATTGAGAAATCTTCGTTCTGCTGCGTTGTTGCGAACTGTAAATTGATTTAGTATCGACGATTCGGGGCAGTATATAGGGTAGTATATATATGGCAGTGCATAGGGCAGTATATAGGTCGGAATTTGAAGGGTCATTATTTCTTGACCCATAAGCATGGGATAACTACACAGCCCCGATGTACAATAACAAACCAACTGACGATGTACGAAAGCCCAGAAAGCGAAGGTGTCAACTGTACCGTGGCGAAAACATGAATGCTAACGTTAAGGAGTTCGACCCGTGTTTATGTAAAGTAAGGGACGGGTCCGTCAAGAACGAGCACGATAACTGACAATAAAGGTCTTCGTTACAAATTTCATGGAAATGTGGTCGGTATCAGAGAACATGTGGAAAGACTTGATGACAGACCCGACGACGACGGCACCTTGTGTTCCTTTTACACACAATAAACCAAGAACATACTCGTATTACAACAGGCACGCCCACCTCTGACCAATCATAAACTATTTGTACTTCGCATCATGTCTATTTTCAATCGTAATAACATGGCTTGTATTTACAATTCTAACAGACAACTAACCTGAAACAAATATCGTCACATTATTTAAATAATTCATGGGTTACTTATAAGATTATTTTTTCAGTTTGACGGTTACGGACGAAGGAGCAAGCATACTTTTCAGCCTTCATTGAATATAGCATGTGCGTCTACATGTAAAAAATAAGTATGCATTTTATATATAAACTTCATAATATCAGATCATTCGGAGTGGTTATACGTTTAAAATAACTGCTAATTCGTACCGTGCTTGTCATCAGTCTTTCATAAGCATTTAAAAGTTTCAGATGCTTTCGCTACGCCTATTGACACATCTCTGTCTGTCCGTTCGCACGCACCTAAACACTCTAAAAGGCTTACCAGATTTTCAAACAGATTTATATTAGACTATTCTACAACAATAATTTTGGTGTATTGTCCATTATTTTTAAAACGCGACAAAGCTTTATCAAATAGCACGACAATAATGATAATTCATTCAAATCCAAAGGGGAAAGTCACGCACGCACACTCACTCGTTCACACATAAATATTCACTGCGATAATGATGTAAACCGATCTCTTACTCTAGTAATAACTTTATTGCAGATATACACAAAAAGGGCACTAAGAGCTGCAGACACCTCTTTGTAGTTAGTACCTTTGATTTTCCATGGGAAATGGTAGTGGCGCAAATTTAAAAGATTGTCTTTAGAATTGCCTTTTTTTACTTTCATTCCACTGTAGCTAAATGCTTTTCTACTCATGTAGTATATTTGGATATTTCCTTGTGTTAAAATTGAAGGAGTTCTAGTTTTACGCATTATCAGATCATTTTTGGAAATAATGAATCGACCATGCCGTGGTTGTGGTCATTAGTCACCGGCTTCAATCCCAGGGTAGTCCCTGTGGGATTTGTGGTGGACAAAGTTTCCCCATAACAGGATTTTCCAAAATATTTCTTTTTTTCACCTGTCAATATCATTTCACAAAACACCCATACACATTAATTAGACACTGACGTTTCGGAACCACGTACGTGTATCTGTCCCATCTCCAGGGCAAAGCAGTACAGTTGCTTCGGCCCTTAAGATGGGAACGATAGGCTATCCCGAATCGACGGTAAGCAGCTACTGACGGACGCTACCTAACATCCCACAAACGCGCAGGTCTCATTTGTACCGCACAGGAAACCTTAACTCTCGATACCTACATATTTATCCATTCATCACAGGTGTTATATAACCTTAGAGATGAAAAAATACTTTAAAGTCTGAAGCTTCAATGTTTAATTCAATGTATTTTCGAATTAAAAATTCAGTTTGCGTGGTATGTATAATACAGTACTAAAACTCAGTCTACACAACCATATTAATCAAATATGCCTAATTAGAGTAAACAGAGACATGTTTAAATATTAATAACCCATTATCAGGCCGTTTTTCATGTGCAATGTAAATACTGAATTCATTTCATATGTAAATGACGAACGTTGTCATTATCGAATGTGAAGATGTGAAAATAATTACGGGGGGACAAATTATTTTAATTTTTAAATCCTAGCCACTTCTACATGCGACCAAGCACACAAAGACATACATGTGGCCTATACCACAGTAGAAAAAAAAGTCACAGACTTGTCTAAATATGAAAGTGTCTTGGCATATTTTCATTCTTACATACTGATTCTTACTTTATTTGAGGGCGCTGTTGCAACTGTAAGTGGTATAAAGCGTCGAATAGGATGAGAAGATGAGGACCCGAAAGAATGATACGAAGGGCATTTTAATATATTAACCCGAAATTCGCGAGCTTATCTGAGAGAAACCACAAATATTTCAATTTATTTAGAGAGTAATCTGGAAAAGATTCGAAGCCGATACCTTCTACCAATCGTTATCTTTACACCAACCTGCTCGGTAGCATATTTTGTGCATTAACAAATGTGGCAAACTTTCAACCTACATCGACATGTTGCTTATTTAATAGTAACTTGGATATAACTAATCATGTGCCTACTGTCCACAGACCACGAGAAGAAGCCTGCTAGCAAGACGATAGATGCCCACGTGCAGGATTTTGTAAAAACAAAGACGAAATGCTACTACGCATCCCGAATGCGTTTGCACAGTGCACTTGCTCACTGCACGCTACTCGAAATGCTTGACCTTTTGGCTATATGGGTACCAGTAGAACGGTCTGTCAACCTACCAACAGCAACCGAGTAGTCCCATGCACCTCGCCAGACACGTCTACAACCCCTATAAGTGATTTGTGTTCTACATGTGCATGTCAATTCCAAATCCATTTGTAAGAAAACCTTATGCTCACTTCTATAGTCTGTTTTCACCGCTGTAAAAAAAAATATAATGTTACAAACAAAAGAAAGTAAGCTCACCTTTTCCTGACCCTCTCCACAACAGCTTTCCATCGGGTCGACATAGTTGTGGTGTCATGTTAAACGTTTACCACACCAGACACACTTGCTTCTCTCTTGCAGTCACTGTCCACACTAAGATCTTGTACCACCACTTCATTCACTTGTTCGATAAACGTGTACAGTTGCCAGGCATCTCAGCTGTACAACAAATCGCGCTATACACCAAAGATAGTAAAGTCAAATAGGAATATATCACCAGTATCAGACGAAAATTAAAAAACCACGAATATTATAGTCCTTCAGTGAGTCCTGTCTGAACCAGCTAAATCCAAATATACTTCTTGACATCATAAATATTAAGCCTAATTCTAAATATATACCGTTTTTAATCCCCCGATTGAATGTTTTGTAAAGGGATTCCACATTATCCTTTATGAAATTATTAACCATTTATCCGAGAAAAGTATGAACATGGAGGGGTGACATCCTTCTCTCAATGGCCGGATACAAGGCATGTCCCCTCCACCCCCTCAACTAGCTATGACTGGCCAAGTTCCTTATCGGGCTCGAAACCAAGCATGGATCGACTACACACGAGACTAGCAGCAAAGTAGTGTTCTGCTCTGCTCTGTACACTTAACGCACCTTATTGTCCCCTGTCACTTCACAGTCTACCTGAAATTCATTCAGTTACCCTGAAAATGGCGGCAGTAAGCTCCTCCGACATGTCGGAACGAAATATATTACGGAGTGTAAAAACACAAAAGACAACCACAATTATAACTACAACCCGACGAAACCTAAAAACGTTTAAACCCTCAGCAAATTGTAAGCTAACTGTTTATTCTTCTTTCCTCCACCCCCCCCCCCCCCGCCCACCCCAACAATATATTTAGGGTCAGCGCCAGTGCGACATTCTCGTTACGTAATATTCATTACTCCTATGTTATAGAAGCGGTTCTTCTGACTAGGTAACTGTAATTACTTAGCTGCGACAGACGCCACAAATAACACTATGTTCAAAATAAGAGGTAAGATGTTGCAAGTGGATTAAGAACGTGAATATTAGCCTTAAAGTCTTTTAGAAACCTATCAAAATATTTTCATTCAAATTAAGATAGACAGGTTTCACTCACATTGTAATGCAATACAGTTGACTCTATTTTGTGTCATTCACCTTGTGGTAAACCAATGGCACATTCTACGGCAAAATTCTCGATTCTATTTTATGTTATTCGACTTGTGGTAGACCACTTTCAGTCACATTATAATGAAATATACTCCACTCCGTTTTATGTCATTCACATTACGGTAGACCGGTTTCATTCAATCTGTAATGCAAAAATAATCGACTGTATTTTACCGCCACTTTTACTCTCAAATTAAAGAAAAATTAACTTACTAATCTAATGCTACAAATGCCGCGTTTTTCAAATAATGATTATCAACTGAGTCCTCCACGACATTTTGAGAAAACTTCTGTGATTTTCATGTGAAAAAAATTGCCAATACAACCCAGAGAAGTAGGAATATAAGAAAAGAGACGAAAGCAATCACTTTCTTAAATTTATTCGTCCATTTTACCTATCCCTGTCGAGTATTCCTTCTTCAGATGTGTTTCACATCGTATTTAAATTTGAGGGCAATGGTGTATTATTATTATTATTATTATTATTATTATACAAAACAGAAGTAACTTTATTTGGACATTACTTTACTGCCAAGTCAAATAAGTTTCCGCTAAACCCACAGAATAAAAACTGCATAAGTAGTATCATCGTGTTGACAGCAGTATTAGGCAGTGCACGGAAGTGATAGAAGTGTAGGATTCTCCATGATATGTTTTGTTAATTAACAGGTATTATCCCAAATACTTTTATTGGTGCAACAATATCACGTGCACTAAATTGTCCCAACACCTCCCCGTAAAGGCAGGATTTAGTACTAGTGATGTTGAACATTCGGGTTTTATTGCCAAGGAGACAGTTAATGTAGTCTCAATAAAAAAAAAAAGTCTGGATCGGCCTTGTGACGAAGAAATTTCCAAACGCTATATCGTTGTAGAACATTAAGAGGAGATGATTTTGTCTCAGAACATCCCTCCTGCTCTATTTATAATGCGGATATTTCTGACGCTATCTGTTGGACATTTTAAATGTCCGGCCTTGTTTATATTCATTTTCATTTCTACTTGGCGTGTCTGGATTCAAGTTAAATATGCACACACTTTGCTTAACTTACTTCCTTAAAAGAAACAAACATTAAAAGGCGCTAAGCACTGGAGAGCAAACAAAGTTCCGGAGATAAACATGTGCACCTGTGGTAATTTGTTTTTTCTGTAACATCACAAATGTGATGCAAAATGTACCTCAAATCTGAAATGTTACCAACATTCAGCACACGCGCTCAGGGAGAAATATTCCAAAGTCAGGTTCGTGCTCTTTAATACTGATCATGTCGGATGATGTGTGGTGTGCATCAAGTGCCTTGAACCGGGTTTGACACCCGTTCCGGGAACACGTAACATGGTCTGTACCGTATTGCACTGTGTAGTCTTGTAATGTGACATGCGGGTCAAACATCCCAAGAATTTCACCAAAAGTTTAAAACAGCCAGCGTATAGGATGTGTCTAAAATGCTTGGACAAACTTGGGAATGATTTCCCCAGACCGAAACAAGAAGAAATGTTCTTATCAGTGATATATGCAGACAGTTCTCGAGTTACATCCAACACATTCTTTCAACCTTAGTCCTCTAGGGGACGCTAAAAGACTCCAGTTTATTAAACTCGAATTGAAAATAAAGAAACCTTTCTTAAACGCATTTTTGTTTTCTGTAAGACCATTCTTAACCGGCCATGGACCTTTAAATGTGTGCGAAAATCCCTGAGCAGACATATCCATTCGTCTACTCATTGAGGTGGATGATATTTTCAGCATTTGTTTTGAAATGTGACTTGACAACAATAAGAAGCCAACATTTATCATATTAGGAACGTGTATTATAAATGTATTATGTCAGTTGCAAGTAAAATATTACCTAGTGAAGATATTTATTGTTCAATGTAATCTTCCAATTAAATTCCAATAGCACTCCTTTCAGTACTTAAGTTTATGTGGCCTTTTTTTCTGTATGTGAAATCTCACTGTTGAAACCTGTCGAAGCATTTTAGATACACGCAGTATACAGCCGCTCGTAATGCTGAGACGAAACTGTGCAGCACGTAGCCATAAATGAAAGAGCAATGAAATGAAATTCGATTGTTGGCCTGGTTTTGTCAGTGCGTTCTTGTGCATGTGCGAACTGTGATCTTCTGCTCCGTGAAAAACATAATGCTCATTGTGAAGTTAAGATGCTAGAGAGTATTTGAATGTAAGCCTAAACTTTCTACTTTAAATGGTGGCATGCGTATAAACCAACAAAAACTAAAGTTTAGAAGACACACTACGTGAAGTGTTTGGTCGTTACAAACACTGGAATTTCTGAATCCTACGTTCAAAATTCCACCACTTTCGGGACTTCTTCTCGGTGCAAAATTCTTCGCCGCTTATTCATTACACAAACGAACTATTCGAATTCCATATTTGTACACTATAAGTATGAATAAGAATTTCTATTTCTAAAGTAGGAATTTTGTTTTAGCAAGTACGATAACAGAAATGTGGACCTATGTTGCGATTAAGTGTGATTTAATACTACATTTTCACTGGAAAATTAAATTTTGTGGCTAAATATTTCCTGCCACACTACCTTCCAATAGACAACGCCATCCTATCAAAATTAATTGAAACCTCGAATTTCTGTTAGTCACGATTTGAATGTTATAAACAACTGAAATTGTGTTCGTCTCACTTTCTCTGCAGATGATATGCGGTTTTAATAATGGCACATTTTTCCAGAGCTTACATGCGAGTTCTAAAAGTATAACTGGATTTACCTTGTGTGTAATTTATTAGTGAGTTTGGCTCTAGGGGTATCGCCCGTGGATTATGTTTCAGTGTTATGCAAATTGTTTGTTTGTTCAGTGTGGCAACATGGACATTGATATTTGTGCAGGACCGACTTGTGATTTGACGAGTTTCTCGAACAAACTACCTAATTTAAATTACATTAACAGTAAAGTACTTAATGTCCTTTCATACTGGAAAATATTTCTCTTCAGTCAAAATAGCGTGAAGGCACAATTATTTCTACCTGTAATGATCAGGAGATTAAAACAATAGAATTTTAAGAAACTTTGTGCAAGGGCTTATTTTGAAATAAGCAAAATTTGAAATATAATTTCCCTTGTAAAATGATATTAGACCTGAATTTACATCCTGGAAATCTCGACCTTTATCACGACTCAACATATAAAAATATGGAATAATAAATTATTGCAACTAAGATATTAGGTAACGATCTTACGTTATTTCTGTCAGAGGGAAACTAGGACTTGCATATTCTGGAAAATATGTAAATACACGCTGCTACAGATTTCGATTTCGTGCAGATTTTCAATGTCGGAAATTTAGCAATTTAAGGTACTGTCGGCTCCACTACAACAATGATAATTCATCTACACACGAATTCAGACTTTAGACTGGACTTTCCTTTACTCTCATGAAAGGAGAGAGAAAATTTAAAAAAATCGAAACTTCATGGCAAATAAGTATTCACCGGATATATTAACAGGATGGGCAGGTAACCGATTCAGTTCAAGTTAAAAAGTTTAATGCAGCTGGAAGGCGTGCAAGAGTGTGGATTGCTGAGAATAACTGAACACACGGGTTGCCTAGTTCTTGATCATTAAAAAAATGCAGCTAATACTGACATATTTAATGAACTGGGATATTCACCTACTGTAAGAACCCTCCGTCACTTAGTTTGCACTCTTTCTGAGAAGCATAACAATACACAATTTTCACAAATAACTGGAATCAACAAACCATTATATGGTGAAGATATTCGTAATGAAGCAGAGTGCTAACACAAGCTATGGTCATTTAGCATTACATTGAGAGACGATTTTATAAAGATTAAGCATGTAACTGACATCCCCCTGAATCTATGATTATTCATGTGTCAGCCACCAAGAAATCCCTCGGGGGATTTGTGTGTTGTTTGCATTGCGAATGATGCGTTTGGCATGAACATTTATAACAAAAAATTAGTTTTCCTACTTCAGACACATTTCTGATTTTGACACAGCAATTTACTTCTGAAATGCTTCATGGTGTCTGTTGAGAGAGTGAGGTAGAGGATTAACGTGTATTCTGAGTTGCGCAGGGCGTTGCTTGAGAATGCTGCTAAGATTATGACAATAATGATAAACGGAAGTTAAACAGCTTACCTGTCCAGTTTTAAACATCTACGGTTAATGATGTCATTCTCCTCTAACTTCACTCTATTTCACGACACTATTCACATTACAAACTGCTCTTCCTTCCAAATGAGACGTGTATGTAACCATTAATGGCTTGCCGCCACTAATACGAGATTAAAGAAATCCGCATACTTTCAGCTGAAAGAAATGGAGAGGCTCATAGCGGCCTTCCGAGTAAAGTCATAAATTTCAATGCTAATTCCATTTTATGAGGTTACATTTGAATTAACCTTTAGAAAGAAATTAGAAAGACCTACATTATTTGTTTACTTTGGAGAAATATGTGCAATATAAGCAACAAGAATGTGCTCCTATTAATGCCAACATTCCCATCACATGCAGCACGTGGTTGTTACAAGGTTAAGGTACCCGAATCAAAGAGACCTAATCATTGCATCAGCGTGGAAAAACTGTGCAAAAAACCTGAAGATGGAATGTATCACTATCGTAACGAGGGCTAAATAATCATTAGTTTAGCCTTAAATTTCTATTTCTATTTGTGTCATATATTGTGGTGGCACGTGGTGGTGCAGTTGGTAGAGGCACTGCGCTACAAGCCGGAAGGTTAGATTTTTATTTTTCTTTGACTTAATCCTTCCAGGCTTACTACGGCCCTGGGGTCGATTCAATGTCTCCTGGAGGGTATAAGAAGCCGGTGCGTAGGGCTGACAACCTACCCATCTACATGTGCTGAATGCCTACAAATTCTGGAAGCCTCAGCCTCCTAGAGCTCTCAGGGCCTGTCCAGGACTGTAAAGGGATTGCTTTACTTTTAACGAATTGCCGGTAGCGAATAGCCACTGCAGCTGCTCGACAGTAATACGTCGTCAGCCGTACAGAATATAACCTCCACAAGGTTTTCCACAATAGCGAATGTCGCCGTTTTGAGGTAATTCCTGCTTGGTTTCACTCGTTCCTTCAGTGTGGACTGGTAACGAAATATATGCAAAGATTTAGCCAAGGGATTCATGCCAAACTGCTTACGCCATTTTACAGTCAGAGAAGAGATTGTAAAACATAGTACTATACAACTCAATTAATTTAACCTGAGTGAATCAAAAGTAAATATTTTCATGCCATCCGCAAAAACGCTACGTACAGTTTACTATAATAACTGCAAGAAAATTTAACGTTTCCATGCTAAAGGCGAGAATTAGAAAACTCAATTTTGTCTCTCCAAAAATTGAAGAAAACAGATCGTTCTTCCGCGTGTAAGGTAGTTTGAAAGTCTCCGACTGCCAGTTTTTTCCTGACTAAATTCTCTTATCAGTTAAAAAGTTCAGCTCATATTTTAAGCTAGTTTATACAATATTTTTGTTGCATTACGTACGGAATCTAGCGGGAACATAATGGAAATACCGGTTCATCCTTCTCACATTTATTAATAAAACACAACTAATAACAGACCCTAAGAAATAGGAAACTTTTTATTAAAATAATTAGAATGACCTAAAGCACTGAGGTTTGGTACTCCAAACAGATTTTTCAATAATTCTTCCATAAAAATGAAAATGAAAAACGATAAACGCTAAGACCTTACTCCAAGATGTTTCGAAGAAAAAATCAATAAGAACGTAAAGATGCACACACAATTTTATAGAGGCTATAGGCGTCCTTGAGCCTAATAACCTTTTTTTAAATTTGAAACACGAAAGCAAGAACTTCATATATGACCATAGCAACAAAGTACCGGTATTAAACATTTTTATAACGGATTGCAACCATCTGTAGTTTTTGTTTGGTGTATAATACTACATGGAAATTTATGTATTTGTTGATTTAAATATTCGGCTCTTGCTTGGTGTAAATTCACATTTCTTACAAACTTTCAGTAAGGGTCTTCTATAATCACTAATCAGAGTGAGGTTTGATGTTCTTATGGCGACGAGTGTGAACGCAGCTACCTTCTGGGGTGTGACGCCATGTAGTCTGCTATAAGTTTACCAGCGTGTCAGAAGAACCGACTGCATCCACCTCCATCTACACTAACGACGGAGGCAGATGTTTCTTCTGCAACGTTAGAAAATTTATACCAGTTTGCACAGCGTCATATACCAGAAGAAAGCAATCATCATTACTCGAAGTGGCTGGCAGACGAGAGTTCTTGGCCGGAATTTGACGGCAGGAATGTTCAAAACTGCTGTCGGCACAGCGTCATTCGCGTGTCAAGTTCATCTGCAAGCTAGGCAACTACTGCGTTCTTCATCTGAATCTTTTCAGTGTGCGCTACTTACAGCTTTGTTGTGGAAAATATCAGGAACTGTGCAACTACAGAAGTAGATCCCAGATAATACACCGGCTACCCGAGGCGGTACCGGAGTTCTCACGGTCTACAATTCAAACATTATTGCCAGGTAGTCTAATAAACTTTCAGTACTCTTCCGATCACAGTGGCAAAGTGAAGTATAACTCTTCAACTTTCAGAACTTAATTATTAATGAGGAATTGAGTTTTAATAACTAAGTAGTTAACAAAGTTACCAGCAACCATACTTATTGAATAACAACGTTCCGTTAAAAATGCGCTACATGTTTAGGCCCAAAAGGATCGTCATTGTGCTTTATATAAACATGAATAGGTAAAGAACAACATTACTATATATTTTACTTTATGTGAGATCTCACCTTTACGTGATTCGTTTACAATTGTTAATTGTATTTAAACATTTCTACGTTTTAGAGAAAATTTTTATTTATTGTATTCTTAAGTTATGAGGCGTAAAAATAAAGCAGGAATTTCAAAATATTACGGTAAAATCTAAAATTTTGTTCTACCTTGTTTTTCTCTAATTATAAATCTCTTGCGGTGCGCTTCTAAAGTTAGTCTTCCATTTATTATCTCTGCCGTCTACTTGGGGAATAATGGCGTTTGTGGAGGATTTTTATTTTTTTTAACTAAGCAATATATACCACTTGAGTTACTTTTGCTCCCGTAACTGGCTTTCAATATACTTTTATGGATAAACAGCCGTCTATTCAAGTTGTCCTTCTATTGTGTTTACCTGGTGCCGGTGCAAGGTTCAACTCAGAACTATTTGTGCATGAAACCTAGTGATGTCCCTTGTGGACCAATAATTGTAGTTTATTTTTAACAGAATAATATAATAAATAAATATGATAGTTGAAGAATTGGAGACCTACTTGATGTCACTAGTTATTAAGTTTTATTTCACTTCTTCTATGCTCAACATGTTTCGGACATTAATACATCCATCATCAGGAGCCTGCGACTTTTCTATTGTATCACCACATTGTTCATGTGTTCTTGTTTCGATGTGTGTTGGAGTTTCGATGTGGCTGGGTAGGAGTGGTGTCCGTGTAGCAGGCTGAAGCCTGCTACACCTATAGGTGTGATGACACCAGAGACTGTATAAAACAATTTTGACCTCCTGATGATGAGCACATGGTGCTCAAAACATGTAGAGGCATGAAATTAACTTATTGTAAAACAAAAAAATTGTGCATTAAGTTGGTAGATTACTAAGATAAATATGAATATCTGTTATGTTTCGAAAGTTCTGTATGTCCAGTAACTTTTATACTTAAATTAATTTTAAGAGAAACTGGCGTCAGACGCTTGATAATTACTTCAGTAAATTTCCGTATGTGTACCGCTTGTAATGAGGCAGGATATTGAGATTAAGTTGTTTCTGATTCTCAATAACTCCCTGTTTCCTGAAGTTATCATAACAGAGACCATAAAACTCGATTTTCTTAAAAAATATTCTGCATCTCCACAAATGGAAGAAGAGAAAGACGAAATCTTACGAAATGACAAAACACTGTAAAAAGTGCTCCAAATGTAAGTGACCGGGTTGTAGCCAGTTTTCAGCCATAGGGGAGCAAATTAATGCAAATTACGGTGTTGTAGATAATTGTGACGTAATAAAATACAAGTCTAAGACAATGAGCTAAACCGTTACATCATATTTGTCATCTCAGTATCTGGCGCATTACCAGCAGCATAATGTAAAACAATTTTACCAAAAATTTTAAATGCCTGTCGTCATTTTTATTGTGTATTCAGTTACACTTTGTGGTTACAAAACATAACAAGTTTAAACTCCGACCGTGTAAGGGTCCGTCAGAAAATAGTTCAAAAGACATATTTTTAGGTTCCTAACATTCAACCCCTGTAAGAACTTCGGGTATATTTATACTGGCACTCCAGTATTTATACTGGCACTCCAGTATTTATACTGGCACTCCAGTATTTATACTGGCACTCCAGTATTTATACTGGCACTCCAGTATTTATACTGGCACTCCAGTAT
>Ga0131853_10003041_pt1 | contig 30089 bp, 22 predicted proteins | sample TergutLab28metaG_FD_92764 | JGI IMG/M metagenome (GOLD analysis project Ga0131853, IMG submission 92764) | Labiotermes labralis P1 segment gut microbial communities from Petit-Saut dam, French Guiana - Lab288 P1 (version 2) (version 2) | ecosystem: Host-associated > Arthropoda: Insects >... | reverse complement strand
TGGGTTTGTGGGGTGTTTTTTTTTGGGGGGAGAAGAGAGGGGGGGGGGGGGGGGGGGGGGGGGGGGAGAAAACGAGATCTTGGGTGAGGAATTGGATTAGGAAGAGGAATCCGTTGTTGAAGAGATCGCCGTAGAAAACGGGGAGCCCGTAGAAGGAACCGAAGGATTTCAGTGGAAACGTTTGATGGATTATTTAGCTTTGAGGGTCGGAGGAGGGAGAGTGGAGGGGGGAGAATGAATTTGAATGTGTTGGTGGGAAGCATTAGCAGCCCTATAATAGTTGAAATTATGGTTGTGCTTCTTCCTTGCCGCTGGTAACTGAACCTAGTTCCGACGCAGGGTAAATAAAACTCTTCTTTCTTTTCTGCTGTAGCGGTTGTTGGTTGGTACGTATGTGAGATGTCCTAGGCCTGTTCATATCAAACGTGTTCCTGCCTGTATGCTACAGGACTTCAATTCCTGCTGCACGCTGTGGCGTCTGCATAATTTCATTTGAGTTTTTGCCGTCGACTTGCTATCGCCGCAGTTCTTTAGAACTCGGTATTCACTGAATCCTTCAGTTGGGGATTTGAAGAGTAATTGTATTCTCATCCCATGTCGCATTTCTGTTACGTTATTTGCCACTGTCTGCGGTCCTTAACATTGTGCATTTTTCGCTCAAGTCCGAGAATGTCGTTACTGTATTTGTCACATTTGTTGTATACGTTGAAAATAATAGTTTTTTTCAGCAAAATGTAACCATTTTGCAAGTTCCTCAAAAATACTGGCGGAAAGCAGGTTTTTGCTTCCATTGAAACTAAATGATGGGTACACCGTTCTTTTGGGATGTGGCGCCTCGTCACTGCATCACATAGGACCCGAGAACTAAATTGCACCGCTGCGAAAATCTAAAAATTCGCATAACCGAGGTCTATTGATGGCTTACACTTATTTCAAATTCTTTTTCAGGTAAACTAGGAAGTTGAGATGATTTTTCCTTTACTTGAAAGTTGAATTCGTCTGTCAAAGTGCACTTGAAACTGCCATGATTGGTATCTTGCTTCGGGTTGTACTAAAAGTGCTTTTATAATGGGAACGAGACTTGAGGGACAACCTTTGATTCACGGTTAATCCTCATCTGCCTTGAACATTACGGCAGCAGGTTCCTTCGAAACCTCGGCAACCATGTCCGAGACCCTAAGGTGGCATATAAAAGGCAGTAATGTAGTTTTTCTTCTCGAAGAAATATTCATTTCGCCTTGGAGAGTAAAATTTGTATGGTGTCGCCAAATATTTGTGGTCTTCAGTATTGATCTTGCTTCTGGTACCCTTGTGGCCAAGATTTTTTAGTTGGGTCCCAAGTTTTTAGAAAATACGCCCACCTTTGGGTTGAGAACAAAGGTCTACGGCATATGAGCTGTGTAGTACACGAAGAACACATGGGTCAGATCGCACGTACGTAAGAAAATTTGATGTCTGAAGGCCTATATTAACGTTGATGTTACAGAAACATGATGTGAGATTTTGGACTCGTTTCAGTTGGCTGAGGATGGCGGAGGACTCCGTAGCATACTGTTGTGAGCATTATAATGAACCGTCGGACAGAAATGTCTTGACTGGCTTAGTGACTTTTAAGCTTCTCAAGATAGGTTTTGTTCGGCGGAGTTAAGGGGAAATGCAGCCTCGTTGTACGTGCCCGGAACACGCCATTGTATGTTCTTATTGTTTCGTCAGAGACTGCAAAGGGTTCTGTATTTAATTCATATGGGTGTGTGGTCCTCTAAATCACTGTTGCACTGTTCCACATTCAGGCTCAATTACACGGTGAAACACTTTCCGAAAGTATTCCAGGAAATGTAGCTCCTGGAACCAATTGGTCTTGTCGATACGGAGGGATTCGCGGAAATAATTAATACTTACGGTAATTTGTGATACATTTCGTTTTATAATTTACATTTTATGGCGTTCACCGCATGAAATCTTCCAGGCAGAGCACTTGCATTATGATTTGTTTGTTATTGTTGTTTTTGTTGTTGACATTGATGTATGCTTCTTCGCATCCACAGTAGCGCACAGAATTGTCATCTGCAGCCCCTCAACCCCGGTTTGAGAACGACTGCAGTGTAACTTAATTACTCAGGTGTTGATAAGTGAATTATTCCTAATAACTTCCGTTCCCCAAATCCTTTTCTTTCTATTCTTCTTGGAGCTTTTCTTTGTTACTTTCTTTTAAATGCGCATTTGCTCCCCCTTCTACAACCGCCCTCGAGGGAAGCCGCAAAATCCCCCATCCCCTGCCTGGAAGACGCAGAAGGCCGTAAGAAGCAGGGTAGATTTTTACGGTAATGGTCCTAATCTGGCCACAAAGACTATAAACAAAATACCAGACGAAGAGGAATCCCATTGGATGAAGTCTTCTTTAGTTCGGATGGAGCAGAGATGCTGGGTTATGCCTCTTGAGAGCTAGTGTGGCGTAAGAAGCACTGGGTTCAATGCGCAGCAGTGAAGTTGTTGGGGAGGCTATAATTCCAGCAGTGCAATCTTGCGAGCTCAGACAAGACGTTCCTGGCAAGACTGTTGCACAAGTTTCCAGTTATGTTATTTCAATTCTGTATGTTGGTAATGTTAGGTAACTTAGGTTGCAATCCATCGGTAAAATGCAGTTTAGATGAGTTGGTAGCTAACCCATGAGCTAAATTTCGTGTCCCTAAACGTTAGCATGTACCTTGTAGCTCTTGCTGTAAGTGTTCTGGTATTGAAACGTGCTAAAAGTTTTAAATGAAAGCCATCCGAGTGAACATGTAATTGAGGTGAACGGTGGATAGTAAATCAGTTGAAGGTTATTACAGCTAATGAAGAAAAAATGAACCATTAGTACTAGAATAACAAGTAAAAATTGAAGAATAAGGAGAATTTATTTAGCTTTTGATACGAAATAGCAGAATGAAAATTTATAAAGGCCATGAAATAAATACGCGTCCTTTGATGGTGTTTATTTACAGTATTGTACTCCTAATTGACCTACATGTTGGTTAAGTACGTATGTCTCTATCCACTCCATGGAGGCAGGTGCGAGGAGTAAAGGTATCGAACCACTCATTCTTAACCTCGGAACTAGATGGAGGTGAGTGGTCAGCGTCACGCCCCGGTCGCTTTATCCCCCAGAAAGAACCGCAGTACCAATTGAATAGGGGGCTGTGCGGGCCCCAGGGCCGGACTGGACATATTTGAGAAGAGAAAAATCTCTGGCCTTTACCGGAATTGGAACCTCTGATTGTCCAGCACGTAACCTAGTCATTATTATTATTATTATTATTAATCTCCGTTATGGAGGGTATACATGGAACAGACCGTGTTAATAGGTATGCATAATGTTGCGGTTGTTCTGTGGTTGCGGTTAATTAGAAACATTTTGTACTTTGACGTTTTGTTCTTTCATGCCGTGATTTCAAGATATTCTTGTTGTTATTGTTATTGAAATTCGGCCTACAAACACCAAATTCAAGAAGCCTTAAAGGGTACAAAGTCGTTCAGAAACTAAATTGCGTGAATGCAGTTACACGTAGTAAAAAATGGCTCGTAGGAAGTAGACGTGAGGATGTGACCTGGGACTGAGGTTAGTGCACGCAGTGAATTGAATGATAATGACGACGGATTACTCGCATTAGTGAATTTTTACTTCATTGAATTAGTAGCTGCACAGATTTCTGTAACCTGCGATTAGCAATAAGGTGGTCAGAGAATTATTTATTCTTGTTGAATTTACCTGTTACCGTTCCTACTTGGACTGCTGCAGCCTGTTTCCAATAACGTTAGACACATGATGCACGCAGCGTTTCATGTGACGGAAGGGGAGCTCACATCTTCTCAAACCATTCCATTAGTGTCTCTCTTATTATCTTTGCACCCGTATTTCTCATTCTTAGCCTTTGTCGCAGCTTCAGGAATTGCAATTAGCCGTAACGAACTAGTCCGAGGGTCGACGAATGGGGGTGGTCGTGGACAGATTAAAGTAGCGGTGTCGGTGCAGAAACCCAGCTGAATGTCTTCTTTTTGGAAATATGGTGATGTGGCTTTAGTGCTGGGCATTAGGCAGACTTCTTTCTTATGACATGCGCTTATGTTCTGTGATATAGTAGGTCTGCTAGTTGTAAATGTGTGAAATAGGGATGCCATTGGTTGTGGAATGCTGTATTGATCTCATAGAGTTTTGTATCGATATAGTTAGTTTTATCTGTAGGGATTTTAAAAATGTTATAGTGCCAGTCTAATTAAATTCCGACTTAAACATCGTGTAATCACGTTGCTCTTAGTTTCGTAGCACATTGCGGCATGTCAGTGTAACATACAACGACAAGTTTTATTTCTAATTAAAACTTCACGGTTGTATAAATAGTATGGGTTTATTTTTTGACGTTTTGCTGACCGTGCACCTCAGTATATTTATCTCAGTAATTAACCAACTTGATGCACAAAAGTTTTGTTTTACAATAAGTTTATTTTATGCCTGTACATGTTTCGAGCATATGTGCTCATCATCAGGAGGTCAAAATGGCATTACACAGCCTCTGGTAACATCACACCTATAGGTTCTCTATCAGCCTGTGCACTAGACGGCCACCTATAGGTGTGATGTTGCCAGAGGCTTTGTAATTCCATATTGACCTCCTGATTATGAGCACATGTGCTCGAAACATGTAGGCATGAAATAAACTTAGTGTAAAACAAAAATTCTGTGCATCAAGTTGGTTAATTACTGAGATAAGTATGGGTTTAGTTTTTTTTCAACCAACAATGCACTATATATATATATATATTATTTGAACATTTTTAATTACCTACACGTTTCGATACATGTGTATTATCCTCAGTGAGTTCCGAAGTAATGTATCGCTAAAGTTACCTAAGTTTTTATATTATTAAATTTTCATTAATAATTATGTAATTGGAATATTGTGATAAACTGTATTGTGTATGATTTTTGCAATATAATTTGTATCAGTAGTATGTTTACGTGGCGGTGTATGCATCTGGATATTCTGCAATAAATAAAATAAAATCAAAATAATTAGAAGTTTGTGGATTGATAAAATGTAAACATAGAGGTTGAATTTTAGTGTATGATGGACTTACCCTGTGTTGATGTTGCCTGGGTGTTAGAGTGGTTGAGTACTGAACGTCACAAGACGACACGTCATGTAGTCCGATATCCACCACAGTTCAGTACTCACCACCCCAGCACACAGGCAACATCAACAAAGGGGAAGTCCATCATACACGATAATTCAATGTGTTTTATCAACCCACAAACTTCTACGTTATTTTAAAAATAATCTTATTTATTGCAGAATGTATATGTATATATGGCCACGTGAACACACTACTGATACAAATGATATTGTATAAATCATATAGACTACATTTTATCAACAACTACACAAACATTTTAATTTGATAATTTTTAATGAAGATTTAGTAATGTAGAAACTACGTAACAGTGTTGTACAACTTTGGAACTCCCTGAGGATGATGTAAATGTGTCGAAACACGTAGGAGTGATAATATGAATATTGTTAAAATAAAAAAATAAGGTGCAATGTTGGTTGAAGTGAAAACTACACACAAGATGCACGGTATGTACATAAAAATAGTTGTATGGGCACTGAAAATTCGTATTTGGCCTACTGGAATTTGCGTGAAGTTGGTAACTATAAATGTTCGTCTGCCTAGTAACCATCTGAAAGGACTTCGATTTTCTACACATAAATGGAGCCAGATTTTAAGTATTTTCGAATAAATTGGAAATCATTCTGTGATGTCAAGTGTTTGGGGGCAGCTTTTAAGATAGTGGTAATCTGGCCTAATGGTAATTGCCTTAAATCACCATTATATAAATTATATTTGTTTATATTTGCTAGTCACTGTCGGAATGGGAGATTCAAAACGACGGCAGATCTCATGCAGTGTCCGTGGAACATGTGTGCAAATCATTCGCTCTCTATCTGTGCCGTTGGCAGATTCTCAACCGGCGTGCCGCGAGGCTTTGAATGGAATGATCATGTAAAATTAAATATTTAGTACTATATTACAAAATCAGGCAGTCGTTAAATATCCGCATTCGAGCTTATTTTAGTAACTAGTGTAAGCAGGGGTTGGTAACAAAATGGTACTAGTTGCTGTTCCTGCTGGCATTGCAACAGTGGTCATGGAGGTCGTCACCCCACTATTTACCGGGCCTCATCTGTTTACTTTCTGCCACGAACAATAAATAATCCACGTTTGTGTACGCATGATTCCGTGTCCTTCGTTGCTATGCAAGCTGTGTCGAGTCTAATGAGAGTCGGGTTGATCATTCACTTGATTTATTTCAGTGGTAATTTATAAAATCTTGGCGAATGTTAATGATTAGTGTACTCGTACTTACTTTAAATGTGAACTTGTGACGGTGTTCTGTATACTTTGTGTCAGTACATAGAGTCAGACGAGGTAGTTGGTGATGGTTCGATGAAGGTTGCGAAACTGAGAGGGCACCAGCAGGGCTTCTTGTTTAACATGGTCGCAGTCCATGTGGCTTCTGTTGTTGTTTTGTTCTGGGGGCCCGAGAAGGCTGATAGTGGTTAATATTTTGTGTCTCACTATTTTGAGTGTAAATTTTTACACCGTTGTATCTGCACTGCCAGTTCTGGACTGTTCGGAGCGAGGGCCCTTAAAATTTTTAGTTATTGGGCCTCAGATGTCTAGAAACCGATCCTTGTGCCATTATGTAACGTTTGAAAGTCACTGCATTCGCATTTATATTTCTCTGCAGTAAATTACATTATTTTAAACGGTGCTCACTATTACTGTAAAGTCTCTGTTCTAAGTGTGGCAGGTGGTGTTGGGGGGCTCAAAGTGTCTCGCGAGCACCAGAAAGGAATTTCTTCTGGCAGAACGAAATAAGAAACCGATGTTGACACTGACTTGAAATTTAGTGAGTTTATTTCATTCTCCATAGTGAAGCGGTTTTGGGAGTCACCGCCTTCAGAATCTGAATGTTCCCATGGGAAAGTGGGCAGGGGTAGGTAAATACTCGCACTTCGAATTGGTTTTCTGTACTGTTAGGGCGTGTCGACTCAACTGCAGCTGCTATAGCAACACCATTATGCACAGGCCAGGTACGAAGGTAGCTTTGTCCATACTGTCTTTAGTATTTGAAGCATTGACTGTAATTCCTGAAAACAAGGTATCCGTCACGCGTCATAACGCGTATTTGGTTATAAAGGGAGTTTGTTAACCCTAAGAACGTGACCAGGAGACTTGGCTGTCATTCTGCAATTGTAGTGAAGCGGTTCGCGATTCACTTCAGATAAGGCATCTGGCCGTTAGTGAACTTCGGTCTGATTTGAAGCTTTGGAGATGATCCTCTCGGGCGGTCGGCGGTGTCGGAGTAGCGTTGTAAATCAATGTTTCGGAGACCTGCTGTGTTTCCCTCATCACATTCGACGTTAATGCCGGGGATTTTTTTTTTGCGGCCAGGAAGAGCTGGCATTATTAAAATGTCGTAGTTGAATGCAAAGGTTCAAAATATCTGATATCCAGGGTCGCCAAAGGATACCAATGTGAATCATGTTGTGCACAAACTGTTTTTAATCAACATGCATTACCAGACATCTGTAAGGAATCTTTGGAGACTTTATCTGTTTGATTTTACTTCCTTTAATAAGATATTACATCACATACAGGCCTATTTATATGCATTTATGTGCAGTTCGAAACTTTGTCCCCAAAACAGTCATATGTTGGCAGAGAATTTAACTGCTACCTTGTTGAAGTGTACTTCCTGAAGATCACTGCATACGGTCGAATCATGTAGCTGTTTAATGCGAATATTTAACTGTTATCAAGTCGGATAGACGGTGATATTGTTTATATGGTGCACTGTATCATAGTCGCATTTACTTCCTGCCCCCGCAAACCTAAGATCCGTTCTAACGTTATTCTCCAGGATGCTTTACTATCCGTCAGTTGGCTGTTTTCCCGACAGCTCTGTCACTATATTGTATATTCTCTTTATCTGTTCTTCTAATTTAGGTCTTTGTCTACCACAGTATAACCGCTGAGACGTCATCATTGACTTGTTTTGCGGAGTAACCGAGAAAGAATTAAGGAACTCTTGATTTTTAAGCTTTCGCCGTATGCTGTATGTAATATGTTTTCTTTTGGGTAATTCCCCGGCGGCACAGTGCTAATAGCCGACGTTTCGGAACCCTCTATCAGTTCCATCTTCATGGGCAGGTGGATGGAGTATACTTCATCCACCTGCCTATGAAGATGGAACTGATAGAGGGTTCCGAAACGTCGGCTATTAGCACTGTGACGCCGGGGAATTACCCAAAAGAAAACATATTACATAATTAAGGAATTATTCGTTGCGACATTTTGAGTTTATCACTGCGGTGTTGTTGAGGATTCAGATCTTCTTGGATGTCACGTCGTGTCTTCTGATAAGTAATTACGGATGTTCCGAAGGATCACACGGCCTTCGCATTGTATTATTGCCAGAATTGTCAGTGATTAGCTTTCCTCCTATTTCTGGGGTTTGCAGCATGTAAGAATCAGACTGCTGCTCACCTTCACATGGCCACGTGGCAGTTATTTGCACCTTAACATGGCGTCACCCATTTTTGCATTGTGCGGTACTACATAGAAAGTAGAGTGATTGTAATTTTATCTGCACTCAACGATGATTTTGCACAACGTTACCGCATTTTTTGATGAATAGTTATCTAATTTTTGAAAGCGAGTTTAAAATGTTTGTTTATGCACAATTGGGAGTACTGAGCTCTGTCATAAAGTAAGGTGTTATTTGGCCTCGTACCTAAGCATACGGATAGCATTAAGGTCATATTCCTTTCCTGGAGTTAGTAACAGTAAATGTATGTAGCTGTGTTAAGAAAATAGTTGTGCTCGACTAAAATTGTTGTTGTTCTTATCCGCGTAATATAAAGATAATACAAAGATTATGTGATTAACTTTACGTCCGGGATTAGATCCTGAAGCACGCTCTGGATGGGAGCAGTGAGGATCTGCACACAGTGGTGACGAAGAGAGAAATCGTTGTCTTTCTTCGTAACGAGTGTCGAACACCGACACTTCCTTCCTCTCCCTTTCGTTGACTGACTTCCCGGGCCTTCAACAGGTTCAGCAAACAGACCTATTTCGTCCCTCTTACTATTCTTCTCACTTCTTTGGGCCAACATCAAGTGTCTAAGAGGGCGTCACAAATTCGCAAACAAATGGCCGATTGGAGCCTCTTCCCTTTCAGTGAGGGTCAGGCTGACTGCTCGCCCACAACGGGATTTGCGCCTCAATACACCCGCAGCGTTTTCCTTTCGGCTGTCCCCACATTCGTAAATTACTTGGTAGGTGAATGCAAGGTACCCAATCTACAGTCTTATGTATCTACGTCGCCATGATCTGTCAGACACAAAATGATCCATGGACACGTTCATTATCCATTCCTTGTGCTCTCTGTATAGTGCAAGGTTGGTTCTTACATTATTATTTTTTGTTGTTCCAAAGTACATTTCCTACAGATGTGTCAGAAATTCTTGCAGTATGAGGGAAAGAGCTGCGAAATGCACGAGTAATTTCGTTGGAGAGAAAATAGGCCTAATGAATTAATATGCAATCATTCGTGTGTCATGTAATACTTGGTCTTAAGATTCGCAAATTAATTGAAAAATCGTGTATCTCCATAAGTTTTTAGGCAAAATGAAATACACTGAAATTAATGTTATCTTCGAAGTGATTGGGGTAATCGATTAAGCACAGGACTATAGACAGGCTATAGCAGTTTACAAATTTAAGAACACCTAACTGTGATATTTCGTCAATACAATCTTGTCGCCTGATAAACGGAATGCGTTCGCTTAACGTCAAAGGAAGTGAAACGTTCAGGAGGAAGAAGAATCTATAAAGTCCCTTTTTAGAATTGACCCTCTACATAAACACGCTAGTTCGGTCAACAAAAAATTACAGCTACACAATTCCAAACTCTGTGTGGCTGTTTCTATGCATTGACGCCTTGTGTTGTGAGGTATGCTTAACTATACCAATTTACATGTAGACTGACTGATTTATACTAGTTCCTGCGAACGTTGTGTCTGAACACAGCATTCTGCGGATTTTTAAAGTTAACGGTGTTCAGATATTCTTCTTCGGTTAACGCAGCGGCAACACACATGACCCTTGCGTTATACTAACCGTAAATCCCCTAGGAAGAGATTTTGTATGTTCGTCTAATCTGAGGTAATTATCCGTGATTATAGGCCACGATTGCTTGCTTCTTAGCCATCGTCATCTCATTTGGTGTTAAGTGACGCCTGTAGTTGATACCTAGTCGGCAAAGTGCGAATAATCGGTATTGGTGTTTGCGTGCACATACAGTGTACGTGCGTGTCACAAGAGTTACTGTATTGCGTACGACTCAAGAAATTACCTTAGTTACCCTCCGTATGCACGCACATAAATGGCCAAGCGTGTTCGGAGTGCTGAGAGGCCGCCAAGTACGTGTACCACCGTCCGATCTCGACCTGCCCAGTAACGTCATTAGTTGGTCATACGAATCTACGTATTGCGTCCTATGATATGGTAGTTGTACCGTGTGATTAGAAGAAACATCCAAGAATGATGGCAGTATCTAACCTAACTGTTATTATGAGCAACTAATTACCACTTAGTTGAGCCAGGTGAATTCAGTCCAAGTATTTATGCCCTGTTTCTTTCAGACACATTTTAATGTTCTCTTCTGCTCTTACATGTCCACGCGGTTTCTTTTCTGTGGGGTTTCCAGCCAAAATTCCGTGTGCGTTTTTCGTCTCTCCCATACATGCTATGCCTCCCCCCCTCCTCCCCCCGTACTTAAGTCTGTTTGACTTGGTCACCCTGACAAATGTTCCGCGAAGTGCGTAATTTCTGCGGTGGAGTTGAGCCCGGACAGACAAGTAAAGGTGGTTCGATTCGCGATAGAGCCTAGAGACTCCACCAAAATGTCTAGACCGGATCGGGGTCCAGCCATTCTTCCATCAGAGGGCGTGAAGCTGCCGACTTACCCCCAGCGAAGTCCGAGGTTAAGAACGAACGGAACTGCATTTGTACTCCACCACTTGCCCTTAGCTCGTTATGTTGTTACCGGTTTGGTCACTTTCACCCTCGTGTAAAACATCTTCTGTTGATGTATGAGGCGAAATATCATTCCCATACAAAGCAGGTAAAGGTATAGCTTTGCACATTTTGATCTTTTCGTTTTTAGGTAGACAACGAACTGAATGACATCAAGCAACACGAAGTTGCACATTATATATTTATAAACTAAGTGTACATGTACATATAATCTCTACGAACATAAGATGATACCATAGATCCAACTATATTAACCTAGAATAGCAAAAATAGCAGAACCCCTGTACCCACACCACCCATCCTACACAGTACATGCAAGATCTCGTACCCACTTCACCTCTTATCTTCCCAGTGTATACAACCCACACAAGTCGAGTATTGCTTACTAAGTTTTTTTCACTTATCAACCTGAAGATGGCCAACGAAAAGGGCCGAAACATGTAGTTCTTTATGTAATAAATTATATACGTATCTACCATCATATAGTTGTGTTAGACAAGTATATACACTCCAATGTAGTCTATTATAAACACAACGGGGATGACGAACCGTATGAAGCAACACGAAGAATTCAGCGCGGTGTTACTGCATTTGATTGCGTTTCTGCATACCTTCGTAGTTAAACGTGCAGGCCATTCTCCACTTTCATATGCGAAGTCCACAGAGGTGAATCAACACCCGGGACAAAATTACGTATCTTTACAGACGGAATTTACATGAGGAGAAAAGAGAAGGTACTTTTTTTTTTCCCAAATGCGTTCGTTCCGATTTTTCTTACCAAATAGTCGTTTTACCGTGTATGTCGTTTATTACAGATACTGATCTGCCGTATTACTGTAATGCGATGGGCAGTTACTTTCCTTGTATCACATTAACTGTACAATGGACATAAAAGGTCCCAAGGCTTTTATTACGTTCGTCATGCCGTCCGCCTGTCTTACCGACTGTCCGCATATATCAGTTCGGCTCCCACTGGACGGATTTTCGTGAAATTTGATATTGAGACTTTATGAAAATCTCTCGAGCAAATCCAATTTAGATTGAAATCGGGCAATGTATCGGCTATTTTACATAAAGATCTAAACATGTTTGATTTTTGCTGACGACATTAAATAGTCATAAAAGTGAAATGGCATCAGATTGTTAGGGTGGCCTAGTAGATATAAACATGCGATCGTGCCACTGTTTTGCTTTATTGCCTACCTTGCTGTAACTTGTGTCCATTTATGCATTTTGTGCATCGAAAATGCATATAAAACAAAAGTATTTCTGCTTGGTATTGAATGTGGGGATTATCAGATGTTAACCGATTTGTTATTTTGTGTCTTCCGCCCTTGAGTGTAGTCTAGGCGGGCGTTTGAGGTTGTTAGTATCCGCGACTGCTAGGGAACAGTGTGTTGAGGTGTGGCGAGACGGCTGTGTCCGAAGTCGTTTCTGTTCTTCTGGTAACATGCGACTTTGCGACCTTGTGAATCAGCCCAGATTCAACGAGTAGGTACTGGGTTTCACGATTTCTTCGAGGTTTTACGTGCAGCGAAGATAAGTAGCTCTTAACAGTGTGACCTTTCAACCGGGAGTGACCTGGAGGAACCTGTTTTAACTTTGCTCATCACTATAAATATTCGGATTCGGATCGTATTGCACAATGTAGAGCGTATTATTGCACATGGGGTATTTGAAAGTCTACAGACACAGCGTAGGACGCCAAGTTGTTAACAGTAATCTTTTTAGAAGGAAAGTTACGTGTTAAGCGATTAGGGATTATAATTACTGTTATTATTGATATTATTTTTTAATGTTATTTCAATAAGATACGACACTTCATTCCAGTTCAAGCTAAAACTTGAATTATTTTTGAGGAATGGCAGAATATCGGGGAGAAATTAGCTGTTTTTTTTTCTTTGTGAGAGATAACATTTTTATGAAATGCACGAACTTTCATTCTACAGAATTATGGGGTTGATATGAGCTTGTACTAATTAGTATTGGAGCATACAGAAAATTGAGAAGTGTGTTTTTGAAAGTTACATCTTCGTATTTTTCCACTTCTCCCGCTCTCAGAAGCTGTAATTTTGCCAGCCAAAGGATGTTCCCTTACATTATGCACTTTAAATACCGTTCACTCAATTTAACATTGTCTGCGAAATTTACGTTATAACTAAAAAAAATTATCCGTTCTTTGAGGGGGAACCATAAGTGTTCTGCGAAACACACACGGGTGGCGTGTTGCCTATTACAGACACAGCCTTCCCTGGGGCTTTAGCCACCTACCCTTGGGGCGTTCATCTTGCTTCACCAGGTTGAGGGCTTGGGCGTCTTCTACTGTGGTTGGAAAATGTTAAAGCGTATATCTTATGCGATGAAAACTAATTACATAGGAGCAGCCATTCCGAAAATTTTTAGACTTTTTGTGATATTGCGTACTACTAATGGAGCACCAAGATTCATTTTCATGTTCACTAATCCAGAGTCATCCAGGCGTCTTTCAGGATCAATCCTAACACACTTATTGGTGAGACCATCGCCCATTTGTCGCAGTGGCCTCTTTCTTTCCCGCTGTTCACACTGAAACCTTTGTCTTCGTCACTTACCACATAACCCACTCATCTCGTGATACTCATTCGATCAGCCTGACATTTGACGATCATAAATGCATGTCGGAGGTCAGTAATGCACAAATGCATAATGAGGGGACGGAAATAAATTGCATGAATCGATTCCTCACATTCCCATTTTCCTCGTGCTTCAGTTTACCGCCCCCAAATTTATCTGTAGTCGTCCAGCCATTCTGTCCTCTTCAGTGATAACCGTCGCAAACTACACGCGCTTTGGGATGGTTGTCAAGTGAAAAGAGGCTGTAGGGTAACGCACCAGTACATAGAAAATAGGAAGCATTGAGCGCAGTGGACCCCACCATCCGTAATCCTCCGTTCTGTGCCTTATGTCGGAAGGCGTGAAGGGAGGAAATCTCGTCGGAGCCCTAATCACAGATGGGACGATAGCATTATAATGGATGGTAAGAGAACGCTGTCAGGGTGAGGACTGAATTTAGCTGACTCAGAGTGGGGGTCCATTGGAGAGATTTTTTTAACTGTGATGAACCTCCGGGTTTCATAAATAGCGTGATTTTTTTTTGTGCTACTGTCGTCTCAAGTAGAAGTGACCTGTTTAGCTGGAGAAAAAGGTTATGCAACTGTGGACTGGTTTGTAGTTTCTTAAACCAACTTGTTCTAAGAGCGCGATTTGCAGGTATGCACTTCGTTTCCAGTCACTTTGTAGTTTTATGGCTTTTTCAAACGTAATAAACTCCATCGATATAGTCTGCTTTAGTGATACATAGCGCAGCGCTCTGCAACTGTTACGACTCAACTCAGGCTGCGACTGATAACATATTTCTGGTTCCGTGTAGGCTGAAACTTTCTTATGTTTGAGGTAGGGGTATGGTCGAGGTGGTGTAGGAATACGTACACAATACTCATTAATTTGTTTTGCGACACCTTATCAGCTGCTACGGTCATCAGGTATAGAAATGCAGATATTAGATTCATGATTATGGAAGTGAATTGCTTCTTGGAGTTTTTAACGGCGCTGTTTCAACTACTGTAGGTACGGAGCGTTAGGCATGAATAATGGATATGGCGAGAGAATCATTGCAGTATGCTATCCCTGCATTCGCTTTGAAGGACTGAAGTAAACCATGAAGACTTCAGTTGGCCTGTAATTCACTAGAGATCGGCAACCGATATATCCCAAGTACAAGAATACCCGCTAATTCAGTGTAGTTAGTGTCAAGAGTCGAATGGCAGAGGCAGGGAAGTCTCCGTGTTTTGTTGGAATGGACTGCTTCACATTCAGGGGAAGGCATAACCAAGAAAGAAGCCAGAATTGTCACCGTCCGGTACTTGAGCCGGATACCACTGAATGTTGAGGCGGCCGAATAGTATGTGTGAATTCGTTTGATGTTATTAAATTTACTGTAGAAAATTACATAACGAAGAACTTCATAATTTGGCCTCATCAGTAACCGCTATTAGGAATGTAAAGTAAAGGGAAGGTGCAGTGAGCGGAGCAGGTAGCACGCAGCAGGAATGCTACATGTCAGTTACACAATGTTCATTCATTGCATTTTAAATTAAGGTTTATATGTGTGTGTATATGTGTATATATATATATATTTATTTATTTATTTATATAGAGGTGTAGATGGACGGATAATATTAACTATGTTGTTAGATTAATTTTTGAGGGCTGTGATTCCGACTGATTTGTCCTGGAATTGTGAAGATGTTGATTATCCTGGTTTCGTAATAGGCGCGAAAATTCCAGTAACTCATTGTCTTTTTTGCTTTCCAAAAAGTCTGTGTTCCATGTACTCCATTAGTAAGTCATCAGTAGCGTTTCATCCGTACAAACAAAATCCAGGTCCATAGTTTTGTAGACTTCACGGTTGTATTATCAGCAAAATGTGTGTAAAAAATTCGTGTTTTGAAAAATACGATGGTAGCATATCGAAAATTCCTCTGGTAACATTGCAAACATTCCTCCACGCCTCTTCGATTCTCTTATTTCTTTCTCTTTTCGACTTCTCATTCTTATACGAACACGTATCTGCGTCTTTCTCTTCAGTATGATATATTTTGTTGTTACGGTATTAGCTTATATTCCGGGCCATCATAATGCACGTTGACATTGTTGGTCCCTGTGTGTGCTCATTTTTGTGTCGCAAAGTTCGTGTCACAATATTTATATTCCACCAGTTAATATCATAGTCCCCTTCTGTCTGTTTTTATAATAATTAAATTTGAAATAATCCAAAGGTATTTATGAAACTTAGAGACTGCAGCTTGGTTGATGTCAGTTCACCAGCATTAGTTCGTACGATCATGGCTGTGGTGTGCCTTCTGCCCTTCAGTAGGGCTGTGAAATGTTTGGTGGCAATAGATGATCGCGAAATGTGTGACACTAGTTCTGGTAATAAATTTAGGAAAATGGAAAATGACGTTGTGGCTTCCTTGTGAAATGGATTTTCAGTTTTCTTTTTGGTTAATTTTATTTCGCAACATAGTCCCTGGAATGATATAAATTTACTGACAGCATCCTCTGTTTGATGTTACGTCTGACACTGTGAACAAGTTACACATAATTGACTGACTGACTTGATTATCACGGCTTCTTTTCTTGCATGTATCTTATGTCAGAAAAACACTATTGCCAAAACTCGAAAACTACTGTAATGTCCCGGGGTCGGTCCATAGCGTAGGCAGTATACTGACTACGCTATGGACCGACGACCGTGCACTCTTAGTTTGATTCCCGTCAGGAGCTAGACGTAGCGTCCGGATTGATTCCGCGACCAACCCAACCTTCTCAGTGAGTACCGGGGCTCGTTCGCGAGGGCATCAGTGGCCCGGTAGTGAAGTTGGCCTTACTCCCGTCTATTGCTGGCGTTGAGAAAGATTGGAACTGTACCTTCGCTCCATATGCCGTAATGGCGTGCACAGGAAAATCTTTCCTGTAATAAATTCCCATTATGACGTGATGTTTTAAGCTTAACCCTTTTCTGATTGTGATCGTTTGCAGACATTTGCCACTAAGTGCTTCATGGTTCAGGCTAGTTTTCTGCCGGTGTAATTGAATCTCTAATATGCGTGCTTGAAACAGTGGGTGAAATAATGCATGTCTTACGTTATCCAACCAATAATTTCAGTACTTAACATTTGTGGTAGGTGGTTACTTAACGTTCTTTTTAACTGTGCTTGTGTGTTGGTCTGTACATCCGCTCTGTTGTATGTTAGGCGATAATTTTTAAGCTAATTATATAAAGTCTGGAATTGGGTTTGTTATTTTTCGTAAAGTCTGTGCGTTTTTAACTTACATTATCTTCGTCTGTGTATTATTCAATTTTATAATCACATCTTCTCATCGCCAAATCGTCAGGTGTAAACAGAGACGGAACGGAGCGCGACTAAAATTAACTGACACAGTCTTCTTTTTCGGAACTTTGCACATCGTCTAATTTTTTAAGGAATCATGACGTTTCGGAATCTGGCTAGGATTCCGTTTCCAGACAAAGAAGTACCTAACCTGATGGACCCCTTACGAGCTATTCTCAGTCACTGGGAACCGTTGCGATAATAACTTGTTACAATAAGCACCTGAGAAAAGATCAGGCCCAAGAGTAGCAGCAGGAACCTGGCCATCGAGAAATTAAAAATTAAGTAAAAGACTTGAAAATAAAGCCCGGACCAATCCACAAATTAAAATCCGTAAAAGATCCATGAACTCAGACTGGTCAGACCACAGACACAACCCAAAAATCAAGAGCACGTTTGTTAAAAATTCTTAACACCACCGATACCATATGTGGAGAAAATTGTGAGACTGTATGGGTTTAAGTGAGGTTACAGGCTGTACCAGGAAGTCTAAATTTATTATTTATTCCGTGTGGATCACAATGTCATGGAGCGCATCTCACCAGAGGTACCTGTGAAGCATTGTAATTAGTGCTATATATCCAAGGCAGTGGATGAGACTGTTGATGATATGTTGTGGAATGACAGTGAAGAGGATGGGGATGTTAGGAGAGAGTGTGAGGAAGATGATGCCTGTGGAGATGGAGACAGTGACATTGATTGTTAAAGGCAGATGGAATGTGACATGAGTCTGTATTAAGTGTACGAAAGTAACTGTAAAGTACTTTTTCTTGGCAGATGATTTTTTTTTGGGGGGGGGGGGTTCATTTTAGATTTGGATAAATACATTTTCCCATGGTAGACATATTTTATATTGGAGGTCGTCTTAGATTAGAGTCGTCTTGCATTGGGGTAAATACGGTATTTTGTGCGATGAATCAGTTATGTACGTTGGATGGGCGATACGAGATGTGCGTATGGAATAATGATGGTGACATATTTATAGAAGAAGGAAGTAGCCATCTATATTGATAACACTTTGACGTATCTTAAGAAATATGTTCTGATATGGAATAATAATGGTGTGTGGATGAAACTGGTTCATTTGAATTAATGGCTCTGAGTGAGCCGACATTTTATCCTTGGGGGGGTCCCCGCAGGAAGAAAGCAGGCGGATCATTAACTGAGTATTCGTCATGTCGTTCTGATATCTGCAGTATGTGGAAGGGTACTTGTTTCCCACCAGCATACTGTCATCTTGTGATGTTAGAGTGCAATATTCCTGGGGAAATGGAATTTTTCAGCGTCCTCTTTTTAACAACGCTCGTCTGTGCCGACCTGTATTGCAAGAATAGTTCCAACATTTCCTTTCGAGCATCGAAGAGGTTGCAGGCCGACGGTCTGAGGACGGAAGACATGCATGACTGTAGGATCGGGGGGACAGACCGATTTTAATCAATTTCTGAAATTTCAATCGTATTTCCTGTCTCTGTCTGGTGGGCGGACGCATTCACGGGGACGACAACAAAGGGTAGAAGGGCGAGATTGTGTGTGGATAGCTGACTGTGGAATGGAGAGGACAAGTGAAGTATACAGCAGCCTGGAGCTCGCTAAAAAGAACAGTGAACAAGGCATTCGGGTATTAGATATCAATAACTTCAGATTAAAATGTCTGTGCTTCATTCAGTGAAAGGAATGATATTAATGACGACGAGTGTTACCAGGAAGCAGTAATTTCTGTCTGCCTGTCTGTCTGTGTCTCTGTCTGTGGCAAATTCGTATGGGGAAGGGGACGAGTATTTAATACGCGCTTCTTTGTGCGATTGTTCCTCTTATCTGTAAATGCGCGTTCCTCTCTGAGGACTAGAAAACCTTCCAGTTCTTTGTACGCGCCAATTACCTACAAACGGTCTCATATGCAACTGCGATAATACAGCTTTTGTGAAAGTGAAAATGGATGTCATGTTGGAATGAAGATTAGGCCACAATCCTGAAACTGTGTCCTTGACTTTCAGGTGTATACGAACGTAAAGGCGGGCGGCATTGGTCGAGTACTACTCGGAGAACGCTGTTCAGCAATTGTGTAAAAGCGTTTTCATGAATTATATTGCATGTTGAAAGAAGCATATAGCTTTTTCACTACAGGATCCTTTAAAGTCAGTATTTGGAAGTGTTGCGGACTGGTCCGCTGTTGGTTTTATGGGCCGGTGCGGGGGTTACGCTCCGAAAGGCCCAGTTTCCACGCATTCTCTTGTCTATTTCATACCGGCGTCACTGTGCTTAAGGGCGCAGGCTGGTAGCACTACGTGTAACCAGTAGGTAGGTCGCCACGGGATGTCTGGCGTTATGCTGTCCTCTCTCTGCATGCGTACTTCTTCACCTTGTGTTAATACAACGGCTACTTAACATAATCATTTATGTAATAATTAAATAATGTGTAATTATAAATTATAATTATTTATGTAATAATTTGTAATTAGTCCTTCTTTGCACTAAAAGCAAAACGTAGTTGCTAGTACAGTTGTGAGTGTGGCCCATCTGTCTCAATCCGTCTACACATTTTTATTTCTAAATATTCTGAATTGGGCGTCTTGTGTTTAAGTAGTGTCGCGAATTTTCTTGTCTTATTGGTCCGTTCTAATCCCTACTTTACCCGAGGCGCGAACGAAATCAGCGAATTTATGAAGAACAATTCAGCTTAACCGTGACTGCGTGCAGCGATTTGTGTGACAGGTGACTGTGAGTGAGTTCATGCGGGTAGTTGTTCGCGCTGTGGTTCTATTCCTCAGAAAGCGCGCTTAAATTAAAGAAGGCATAAACAAAACATATTCCAAAAATAAATAATTACGAAATACTGGAATAGGGAGAATAATATCAGTGACATCGTCTTCACGGTAAGGAAGTAAATAACGTGGCACTTATTTTCATCCTCCCTCCATATTCACAGTGTCTTTTCCATACGTTCCGTAGTCGATCGTCAAGTAAGAAATTCTTATAACGCTGACCCCCGTTCCTAACTTAGCAATGTAATTTTTTACAGCATTATCACGAAGGCAAGAACGCGGCAGATATCGGGAATGCGTTTACCTCTTTCAAGCTGTTTTATTACGTCTAATTTTTCGTGAATACTGATCGCCTTTCGCTCTTTTGTCATTGGAGTTGCTATAGGAGATATACATAACGTTACTCCTTCGTTTTGGTACTGTTAAATAAAAGCAAATAAGCACACCACAAAAGATCACTGTGAACAAGCGATTAAGCGTACGGTGAAAGACAGTTTTTAGGGAGCACACAGCCTCCCATTCGTATACTTCGCCGTGGATTTGGTAACCTGCCGGCAGCGTCCTAGCGCGCAGCCAGCCGACCTGCCATTGGGCGTTAAACTGAAAATGAGGACATAAACTAATACGTGATGTTAATTGTCAAGGGGGTTAGATCTAAAATGTGTAAATTAAACGGCTTAAATCCAATATTAGCTATATGTTGTTCACGTACTGAGGTCATAGTTATTCTACGCGACGGACATACGGCGATAGGCCTCGGGCGGCCTCGATATGTACATACTTTCAATTTAGGAGATTCTTAGTGTTTTGACGGATGGCTTTAACCGCCAGAAAGCCTTATGATACACTACCTTCCGCAAAATACTTCGTGTTGAATTGCCGTCTACCCCTTTTCGCTAGTCAGATATGCGTTTTAATGAGACCTGCGTACATTTGAAACGATTTATAGCTGATCTGTAGTTACCTGTCGACCCCAATGGCCTCGCGGTCAAGTCGTGGGTCTGCGGCCGCTCGCTCGCAAGGATTGCGGGTTCGAATTCCGCCGGGGGCATTGATGTCTGTCTCTTGTAAGTGTTGTGTGTTATCAGGTAGAGGTCTCTGCGTCGGCCTGATCACTAGTGCTACTGTTTGTGGTGTGTCTGAGTGTGATCGTGAAGCCTCGATAATGGGGTGGCCCTGGCCCACTGTGGGCTGTTGCGCCACGGACGGTAGTTGAGCAACCACCGTTTGATGTGACCAGTAGTTTTGTGAAGGTGCCTCGGTTCTGGATGTGGTGAATGGCGGAGAAAAGATGTCTGCCCCTGTGGGGGTAGAGTTTTGTTTTACATCCTCAGCCGTATTACTGACTGGGGTATTCTGGTTCATTGGCCTGTGCAAAATACAAGGCAATGTGATGAGCAACAGAAGGCGTTCTTGAGGAACTTGTAGTTTTTGACTCTATGCTGTTTAGGGGACTCAGAGTTAATTATAGACCGAGCGTTCAAGAATGTGACTCTATACCGTAACAAAAAGCAGTTTTTAACTGTATTTTGCTTATAATATTTTACAGCGCACTAATGCATTTTCTCTTCGCAATTGCCACAAAGTGCTGATCGTTCTATAAGTTATGAAACTTTGCAAATATTATTTCACACTTTGTTGCCTGTTTTAATATTGGCACATTGCTCCCCCTGAAGATGGTGTACTTTTACCAGAACACGTCGGAGTAGTGTCTTGACTATCCATGTGTGTTTGATATTTTGTATTTGGTTAGTACAATAAACGAGTGCGTTGATCGGAAATGCACGGAAATGGAGAACATTAAAACTTACACAGTTTGGGCCCCGATAACGCAGTTTTGGAGGTACAAGAGGCTCCAGAAGATTTATAATAGAATGGACTGAAACCCAACTTTTTATGCTGGTGGTGATCGTTTGTTGGGGATGATTATGAATACCATGAACAATGGCGCGGAAATAATTATGCAAGGGAATGATGATTCTGGTCTTGAAGTTAAATCAGACAAAACCAAAGTATATGAGAATGGAATGAAACAAGCGGAGTAACCTCCAGCACTGATATAAATATTGGGGAATGCTTACGAAATTTAGGTCCCGGAACGACGTCATCAGTAAAACGACGACGACGACGCCTACGATATTGTGTTTACGATGCGACTGAAAAAAAAAAAACTAATTTGTGGAATGCATTTTGTTATTCATTTAGAAAATGTTTTCATCCCGTATGCTTTTCCAAAACAGTATCAGTCGCGATATAAAACAGATATCGTAGTTGTGTGAAATGTATTTGTTACTTGAGCAAATAAAATTAGAGGTACCCGACAACAAGTAGTTAGGAAAATATTGAGACCCAAAAAGTTAATAATAAGTGGGTATTTTATGTTTGTTATTACGCAACCAGGAATAATGTGTCCACTTAGTATTGTTAGGTTTGTTCATTGTAGAACGGTGCAGTTTAATGGTAATATGGCTAGTATGGGGCAGAGATGGTATGCATACAGATTTTTGGTGGTGAAACATCTTTGTAAATGCGCGCTTGGAAGACCGAGTGGAACGTTACCAAGAGGAAGATGAAACTGGCTCGGGATGATGTCTGTGGTGGACTTCCTGTACTCTCAGCGTTGAACCTGCTAACATTATGTTATTGTATTGTGTTGTATTATCTGCTGTTGATTGTCTTAAAGTTCATAGCTGTATGGAAACGGTGCGGTGTGCCGTTTGGCATAGAGTATTTTTTTGAAGCTCTGGTACTTTTCATTGGTGTGTACGTTTGGCATTCAGCTGGCGTGTACGTTTGGCATTCAGCTGGCTTTGTGTGCGCAGCCTGGTTGTCAGTTTACGATAGGTCAGAAGATGGCAGACGGATTACTGAAGGAGGAACCTCCTCCAAGAATCTGCCATCTTCGTCCCTCCCTGGTTCCTTCATCGTTTTCCCCCCACGTATCGGGCTTCTCTCAGGAGGTCGAATGGACGGAAGATCCTTAGGAGTCGTAAGGAATTTTCATTCGATTCAAATTTGATGCTTGGCTGTAGCTCTTTTGTATATTGGGCGGGCTGGCCTACAGGTCGTTGGCTTTCAGTAAAAATGAAGGAAATTCCTTGTCCGGATGTCTTGTTATTTTTTCTTTTCGCTGCTTATGTGTTTGTGCCCCCTTTTTACCCTGTGGTTCGTAGGGATAGACAGTGATTTTGTTGGAATGCTGGGAAGTGTGGGTTTGTAGGTCAGGGAATAATATTTTGCTGAGAGTGTGGCCACGGATTTGTGTGGGCGTAAAACACGGTTATAACACGCTGAGAAAGTAAAAATTATGTGTTTTTGAAATATGAAGTGGTTATTTGTTATTGTCATGACGAGAGATTAAGTGACGGGAAAAGGAATTGGATATTGTAATGGTAAGCTTCATGGTTTAGTATCGTTATGCATTACCACTTGGTGTTTGAAGTTTGTGTTTTCCGTTTTGCGTTACCCATGTGACATGAGGAAGACAGAGCCAGCAGTACCTTAAAGTAAGGCAGGACGTTTCCTTTATATCCCTTCCAGTTTATGCAGTTAATGTTATTCGACACTATATAGTCCTGCGTGTCTGACAGGGCCGTTAAATAAACGTTCAGGCTTACGGTGGAGGCAGTTCTTGCCACCAAAGTTCATATACACATATTGTAGGATATCATAACCTAGAAGACGACAATACCACTGTTTTACTACGAGAACACCCTGTGTCTTTTGCTGAAGAAAGACTAGGTTGCAGATGAAGATATTTGTTGATGCTGATTGAAAGCTGCGAATATCATTATGGTTCATAATTTTAACTTTGCTGAATGGAATGTGTGAACATAAGGGTTGTGAATGCGCTAATGCAGTGCCCACTTCTTAACGATGCGTGCACGTTCGTGAAATTGCTTAATCGTTTTCACATAACGCGCGAGGTGTATCGCTTAACAGGGTCAACAGTTACGCTCTTTCAAGTCGTTTGGTGTTTGGCAGCATATACTCAAAATGGAGTTCGCAGCTTTGTAACACTAGGAATTATTCTCTATGTATTTGCGACAGTGTTCTTAAATTAATGTTGTATTCTATGTCAGGCAGTGTCCATTATACGTAGTTTCGGAAGTTGACCTAGTCTCGACTGTCGCACAGACCGTTCTGGCGTACTGGTGTAGTATTCGAAGGACCTCACGTTCGATCCTAACAGTTGCTACTTGTAGTAACATTTCGCATCTGTTTGCCCAAGATCGGAGCAAAGCCCTGTCAGGCGTACTTCAGACAGTGCCCGGCATAATATGGATATAGTAAACAAGTATTCGTTGCCACGGAAGCTGCCGTAGAAAGTTTCTTTAAATAAAAACATCATGGACAGAGTTAAAATTTCTCTAGCGTTACAGCGTATTGGGCAGCAAGCTAGTAATTGTGCGAAGCCACCACGAAGAGATGTTCTTGCCAGCCGCTTGGCGCTGCTGCAGCCTAGATATCCCCTTTCCCTCTGGTCCACCGAGCAGAAATTGATAGGATAAATTCCGGGGGCCTGAATTGGCTCCGGCCAACTGGAAAACTGTAGCGCTATAGCGAAGCGAGGCCCCCACCCCCACCCTCATACCCCTTCGCCTCTCTTGTATTCGTGGGAAGAGGCAAGCGAATTTGCTGTACTAATATCATCGAATATTCTCTGTCAGTCTGCAGCTTCAGCCAGAGAGGATGCTTTGTGTAACAATGTGTTTTTGGAGGGTATAAGTCTGCATATAGAAGGGTGAGTGGGGGCTTATAATATGCTCATCAGTCCCCTACCTCCACCCCTTGCTTACATGTAAAATCCTCTGTGCCCCCTCTCCGTCCTAAGTATCTGCCCTTCCCCATTTTGAACAGAATATAATCTAGTGCAAGTAATCTATTGGTTCATTACGTTATGAGATTTGGCAGAAGAGCTTAAACCTTACGGTGTACAGATTGATTCAAAATGTTGCCCAGTTTTGTGTTCTGTTCAGATCTGTGCGAAGATAATACAGGCATGTGCAATGCGTATCTGAAAAGAATTCATTTGGCCGAATGCATTAAAAACCAATTCCATGTATATAAATTATTCCATTGGAGCGTTTCCTTTAATGTTTTATTGTTTCCCAGGTGGTCAAGAAATGCGTCGTTTGTGAAACCGAAGGTACGTTACTAGTGTTCGGTAAAGGTCATCACGGCTCGTGTTCGAATCAGTGATACAGTTCCTTCTAAGATCCACTTTAAGATTATAATCCTGTTTACACGTATGGCTCATAGGCGGTGTCAACGTCGCATTCCGACCAAATTTAAAACTGTCTCATGTTTTGGCTGTTTGCCAAAGGTGAAGGCATTGTTAAGTTTTACTGTGCGATTCCTTAGTGTCCCCTGTTTTCATGTGTCTGGGCTTCCAGCACTTTCCCATAATTTCGTCTTCCGGGGAACCGGGATAGCGTAGCCGGTTATAGCGACCAGCCATAGGCTGGAGGGCATGGGGTTGGAACTCCGCGCAGGGGCAAGATATTTTCTCTACTCCAGAACTCTCCAGACCGTCTGTCGGACCCACCCATTCTCGTGTTCAATGGGTACCGGAATACCTTCCGGTGGAAAGCGGGCGCGCCGGTGACCACTGACCTCCTTGCAGCGCCGACGCTAAGACTGTGTGTGGAGATGTATGTCTTCTGCCTGTATATGTCTCCAGGGCTTGGATAGGGACGACTTCACTCTTTTATTTTCACTTTTCCCTCCCACATTACCAGTCTTCAGTATGTTTCAAAGGTTTATTCAGGCGAGATTCAACTCCTCCCAAGTGCAGCATGGTAGGCGTATACGAAAACGCTGGTGATGAAGGAACCCCATAAATCATTATATAAATATTTAAAAGAAAATATGCCATTATATTTAACAACTAGAAGTACATGTTGGTGGAAAAAGAACAATTGTCTTCAAGGTCGGAGTAATCCCATCACAAATGTTAAATTGAAAATAAATTATGGTCCATTTTGGTGGTTTTTTAAACGTTATTTTGTTTTCTTCATGAAGATTTTGGTTATTGGACTAAAAAACTACCTTGTTGTGTTTAATGACACTTTATGTTTTCTTAGTATATATTTTGAACGTTAATGAATTCCTAGTGGATCATTGCACATACTGAAATGACAGTTCTGCATGGAGGAACACTGGCTGTAGTTTTATAAATCGCGTTGACATACAGGAAGGGTCGATTTCGGAAATGTCGCAAGGGGTGGGGGTATTCTTTTTATTATTTCAATTTTCGTTCCCTTGTGAAGAATAGATCAGTTTTTTTTTTATCAGGTAGGGAACTGTGGGGAATGGATAGCTTACTTAAACATCGGGGCAGATGCACCCGAGTCATAGACAAGAGTAACGGGGTAAAATGGCTAGAGAGGGATGTTGGTGGAAGAAGGGTTGGGGTGAGTGATGTCACTGACAGAACTTCCCTTTGATGTCCAGCCTTGAGGGAGGGAGGTTTAAATAGAAAAGGCTCGTGGTTCGGGAGGCAGGAGCAAGCGCTGATGGAACAATATTTAAACAGAGGCTGGCTTCAGTTACAGCACTGGATGCTGTATGAGAGCTCTTCTCTTTACTTGTACGCCAACTTCGCGTACTGGTAGCGTGTAACCCGGTTTTGCTTCTTGTCTCCTGAATTCCCTGCCAATTCCTCGTAACTAACGGTAGGGTTTCAACTGGTCCTGTGGCGGGCTTTCATACTGACTGTCGTGAAGTTTGTGTTCCACGAAACCAGGTAGTTTCTTGACTGCTTCAATACCTGCCAACTGCGTAAGGATGTACATCATTCAGTTAAGAAAATACTTCTTCCTTAGTTCGTAGTGCATATGTGTGTCTACGCTCTGTCCACTCGGTCTTTTGTATGGACTCGGAACAAACAGCGCAGCGATTTTTTCCTATTCATTGTAACCGGATTGGTTTTTATAACCGAGACGGACTGTTCACTGCTTGGTGCGGACTGCGTCTTTAAATATATTTCCGGTCACTCTTCTTATCTAAAGGCTTAATCCTGTTGTTCGTTACCACTTGGCCTGAGGGCAACTGGAAGGTACAGGTATAGGTTATGTAACGTAGGATGTGAGAATGATTCTGAATAACGTATTAGGAATTATGTCGCTTGTAGAATATTTGTGAAGAGTCCATTGATAATTAAACCGTAAATATTGATAATTCCCACCTGTAGGCACAGTTTCCACAGAGGATAATTCAGTTCGTAGGTCTACGGCCCTCTGAGGACATATGAAAATAAAGTTTTCGTACGACGATAACTCTATCAGTTGATAAGGTTATATAGCATCGGTGATTGTTTATTGAATGGGTATGGAGAACTTGTGAAGTGATACTTATCGGGGAAATTCGAAGAATTGCTCGGAGGAATGTATGTCCCAGTGCTACTCTGTCCGCCCAAATCCTATATGGGCCTGTATGGGATTGTACCCGGGCATCCGGGATGAGATGCTGGCGACAAACCCTCTCATACGATCGTGGTAATGGGGCAAAATTCATTCACCCGCACAAAATAACGATAAGTTAGTGTGCCACTCACTGCTGTTGATTCGTACAATTTGTCTGCACCCGCGATACAACCTGCGTGTACTCTGTCTATCTTATTATGTACAGAAATATTTTCGGAGAATATAACAGAAGTGGGCGAAGGGTCCATATTGCCTGGGCCGCTTACGGCTTACCTAATGCTCTGAGAAGGCTTACGTGTGCTCTCATGCATTGTACCAGTTCTACCGTAGAAGGACCCGCGCCGATAACGAAGTCTCTCGGTGGATGTACGATCCCATGGTCTCTGCATATAAACTAATAGTGGTTAAGAAGAAGGTTACTGCACGCCTTATATGAATACATAATGTATCAGTCAAACACACAAACTTTTTTATGTTTATTTATTACTTGGGGCAACATGTTTCGACTTTATCTTCAGGCCCGTCTAAGAATACAGATCCTTAATTAAGGATTTGTGTTCTTAGAAGGGCTTGAAGATGACTGAATAAGAGTCGAAAAATGTTGCCCTAAGTAATAAAAAACATAAAACGTTTGTTGTGTTTGACTGATACATTATGTATTCATATAAGTTGTTAAACACTTCGGGTTGGCAAACATTAAAAAAAAAAAAAAAGACTACGCCTGTTGCGACTGTCATCTACCGAGTACTGCGGTGTATATCACTGCTGTATCCCTGTGTATTTTTGCAGTTGACGACATATTGTGGCCTTCAGTGTTGGCCATCATCAGGTCACTGACGTGTATAAAACCTGTAGCGGAATTGAATAATAAACTTAAATATAAAGATATTATGTTTACATTTGTTAGTTTCCTGTATGGAAATGAGATCTATTGCCTTTTTACAACTTACGTTTGCACTCATGAATACGTCCCATTTTAGTATTTGCTTTTAAGTTTGTGTGTACACTGTTGTAATGGGTGTATAAATTTTATTGATTTCTTATTACTTAAGTGATATAAAATTAAAATTAGGAACTGGAAATCCGCGGTGTTTGCGCTGGGAGCGTACGTCATTCTTGATTGCGTTTCATGTGTATTTCGTTTGCCATCTTCGGAGCTTGCCTTTTGAGAATTTGGGAACATAATTATGTGCGTGGTCCTGTTTCGAGCTATTACGTGTAATTATTAGAGAGGGTCGTGATTGCCCTACAGTCTCGTGATGGATTCGTTGTGGCATTCTATGTATGCGTTTTTGTTGCCTTCATTGGATACCGGCCTTTCTTACCGTTTCATTCCACACAAGGGAGTCACATTAGAGTCCAGCTTAGAGCTTTCTATAGAGAATGCATTCCTATATACAGACAGTTTCTGTTTCAGTGTAGCGAGTGGTCTGTTTCCTCCTTCCGTTTTGATGACAGAAGTTTTGTACATTTGATAAATGTACCGCCAGTCTCTTCGCCCTTTACGTGTTGGCAGTAATCGTGCACCCTTCCTGGGCGACCCAATAATTGTGGGTCTTTAGCTGGAAACTGGATTCGTTTCACACTTCTGTGCCAAGCATTTTTAGGTGGCGCCTAGGTTAGGGAAATTCGTGCATCTCTGCCGCTGAATAGTTCTAAATACGTAATTTTTACTCTTCCTTTTGACCCTCTTGTGGCTCTGATTTTTTCAGTACGCCTTTCTTGGGTGAGCAGAACTACGTGGTTTTCGTCAATGAAGGCTAATAGTTCGCCTGAACAGCTGTTTAAATGTAACGTACCTGTATATGTCGATAGGCATTAACGGAATCGAAATAAATAAATAAAGTAATAAATAAATAAACAAATAAACGCGGGTTTTTTAATTTCGTCTTTGAACTTTATGCCTTATTTAACCGTGGTATCATGTATCCTGTTTGCGCGGCCCAAGAGAAAGGCGAGCCCGATAGTGGACTGAAATGTAATAGCATATTCAGCAATGCCTGACACAAGCGTATTGTATACCAGGCTCAGAATTTACGTTTATGTGAAAGCGTTGGCGAATCTTGCTGCAGTATCGTTTATCCCAGAAAGATGCGCAAAGGTCCAGAGGTAAACAGATTACTGGTATGCTGCTGTGTGTAGTTGCAGTCTGCCTGTAATGCTACAGAGTCGTGCGATAATGACGGACATTCTGTGTTTTTACCTTCGGCGGGTTGTAAAGACGACGACGACAGCAGCAGCAGCAACAACAACAGCAACAACAACGACGACAACAGCAACAACAACGACGACAACAACAACAGCCACCACCACCACCACCACCACCGTTCATTGAAGATGAAATTTAAAAGTCATGCCATCTTCAGGAAGTTTATGACATAACACGCTTGAAATCTTCCGTGCGGACTGCCTGTCTTGTATTCAACACGTCTCACCGCTCCTAAGAGTGTACGGTGCAATTCTGACCCAGTTTCTTCATAGACGCGGTGTTTCAACTTGACATCACTTTTTATGACCCCATCCAGAAATCTATTTTTACAAATAATAAATGCTTGAAATGTGAATGTGTGTATTTATATGCACACACACACACACACACACACACACACACACTACTTTGTGTCACAGAAGAAAGGTTACTGGGTTGTTCCCCACCTCCCTCCACCCTTGTATCTATATTAGAAAGGATTTCATCATCATCGTCATATGTCTGTCATGGAGTTAGGCCACTTGTTGACCCGTTCCGGTCTCACGTATCTAGAAGTCTCTTCAGAGGTCTGCCACGATTCCTTCTGCCGATTGGGGAATAGTGTTTCATTATCCTG
>Ga0131853_10003039_pt1 | contig 30099 bp, 17 predicted proteins | sample TergutLab28metaG_FD_92764 | JGI IMG/M metagenome (GOLD analysis project Ga0131853, IMG submission 92764) | Labiotermes labralis P1 segment gut microbial communities from Petit-Saut dam, French Guiana - Lab288 P1 (version 2) (version 2) | ecosystem: Host-associated > Arthropoda: Insects >... | reverse complement strand
ACCTTGAGAGCAGGATGTTGGATAAAATTTTGTAAGTGGTTGGCAAAAGTGATATGCCCCTATAATTATTACAATCTGTTTTATCCCCCTTCTTATGAATAGGTACTATGATCGACTCCTTCCCCTCTTCAGGCAGTCTCTCCTTCTTCCAAATAGAAATAATAAGTTTATGAATCTCCAAGTAAATTGTTCTACCCCCTGATTTAATCAGTTCTGCCGGTATATGGTCAATACCTGGCGATTTACTCTCATTATTATGGCCAGCAACATCACGGCCACATTATACAGCAGCAGGATTAGAATGTCACTACTCATCACGGGCCTTACACTTGACAAGATTGCACGACTGAGATGTGTGAAAAAACAAGCGCAGTCGGGCACCAATTGTGACGTTTCCAATGGTATTAAATGTCTGAGTACGACTGCGTTTCTACGTCCTCTTTTATGTTGGTTTTGTTGTTATGCGGAAGACTCCCGCACACCAACCCGGACGGACGGCGACACCTCTGCCTATGTTCATATTTTTTATAAACTTTCCCTATTGCGAGGAATTCCTGTCAGTATATTTTGTTGCATGCACAAGATGTATATAAATACATACAAGTAATGTTATACATATATAGCCTATACTTAATCACTCTTCGCACTGTGCATTGAATTCCATGTGGCCCGCATGCAAACCAAATTTTGCCGCAAGTGCCCGCATCATACAAAAGGCAGGGCAAGCCTGGTCTACGACATTACGGAAGTCCACGAATCAGCATGTCTGCGACTAAAATATATGCACAGGTAACCATGAGTTTATGCTTGCTGCCAGCCACAGCAAAGGAAAACTTTCGCTAGTCATGATAAATTCAGAGTTGGAATAAAAACAGAACACTAAAAACTGCACGTGGTGCACTAGGGTCGAACAGTAGTGCTACGAGGCAAGTCGGATGGTAGTCAGTCGCAGGGGAACGTGGACGTCAGCCAGGAAGACAACTAAGTCAAGCTGCAGTTCCACCGCTCCCTGAACTGCCCAGCTCAAATAACGTATGGTACTTGTCCAGGTCATAACGCTCCTCCACTGTCTATTCAGTACCACAGTACTGGTACACGCACGTAACTGTTGTTTTCGTCTTTACGCGGTCAGATTTAACCGTGACCTGTAGTTCAAAGCGAAACTTGACCAGCCTATTACCGCCTGCTTACCTCTGTGCTGTAATTACTTAGAACCAAATGACAGATTGTGATCGACCTAGTAAGTCAGTGTGCCTTACCAGTCTAAGGCACACTGACTTCGCACTAGTCATTTCCCTACCATCAGCAATGCTCATCACCAAAATGCCGATCTTCCCATGTGCCAGAGGGTTCTTCCACACGTCGCGTTAATACAGTGTATTGACGCTTCGTTTCGTTAAGAGGTAATCGAAGCACGGCCGGCTTTGTTACAGCAAATCTTGCAGAACGTAATACAATATGGCACTGCAGCAAAACTTATATTTAGCTGTCAATACCAAACACTGCATCTAGTAATGGGCAATGCTGTAAATAGATCAATCACAAATATACGGTACACGCTACCGATAAGTGCGGTAAGAAACATTGTCTGTAACACTTTCGTGAATATAACTAGTGTAAAGGCTTCGAATTAAGCCCCACAAATTTAACACGATCGGAGCGCCCAGTAGACAACTCGCATTACGGGCACAGATAGTCAGTCGAGCGGTGGGCTCACTAGCTACAATACGTGCCGTGCGGAAAGCCAACTCCTGGTTCTTCCCAGAACCCGTTGTACGACCTCTTTTCTTCACCCATCTACCTCCAACGTCATCTTTCGTTTGAGGTTTTACAACCACGTAAGGTCTTTCTTTCTTTTCCCCCTCTCAGAACACCATGAAGGATACGCAATTCCTAAATCACTACGACGACAACCGAACAACCAAAACAAGCTCCAAAATAAAAGTTTGCAAAACAAAAACTTTACGAATCGTAAAAATTAAACGACTCCCCTCTTTACAATAATCAGCATTTGCAAACCCAATGTCCGACATCCAACAATATGCTGTCTCATACACGAACACGGACCTTCCTTTCGTCAAGAACCGAACTGTTAGTTTGAATACTTGACTGGGATTGTAACTTTTGTATCCCTACTCACGAAAGTGAGTAAACCATTTACACACATTGTTGTAGGCGAACGCTAGAGCGCCTGAAGGCCCAACATGGCAACCTCCCATGCAGTGCCGCACTGTGGTTAGCCGCACTACAAGGGATCGACACGAGGTACAGCTTGCAGCGCTCTTCGCCTTGCAGCAGCAGTGGCATAAGGAGTTTTAAGTATATTGATTTTAAAATAACGCGAACGGATTGATGGGGCAACACTTTCACAACACAAGAAGCTATCTATAAAACCAGGAACAGGCAGTATAGAAAATACGCGCACAGCGACCTAAGCGAGGCCAGAAACGTGAAACACTGAAAATCGGGAACCCCTCGCAAGATAAGGGAAGGTCTCTTTAGTACAATTCTTCCCAAAGTCCTTCGGTACGAGGGATTACAGAGCTCAAGCAGAATAAATCAAGGCATTGTAGCTTACAATATGACATGAATAATGCATTAATCTAAAATGTATCCACAATCTCAACGGGGCAGACAGTGATGAAATTTGTCAATATTGTAGTCAAACGTGGAATTTTGATCAGGTAAAAAATCTTATGAATTGCATTGCCACTAGATACTGTAATTACTACTATCTCAATGCTGCTGCTGCCGCCATCACCACCGCCGCCGCCACCACCACCACCACCACTTCACACTTGCACTATCTTCTGTACAGAAATCACTTTTCTAAAAACGAACATCCAAAGAGTATATGAAGGCGTAAACTTACCAACGATAAACGAAAATGAACACGTAAACAAAACGTAAGAAACTTGTTTCCTTGAATGACAGAGAGAGGCTCTCGCGGTTATGATTTAGCCTGTGGTCTTTCCAGTTACGACACGTTCCAACGTCGTACGCGATTACGAACATTTCGGGAAACATATTCTACAGAGTACAGGAAACAGAAAGACTCGATCTGCTTTCATGTTTGATTTCTGAGTACTATTTTCGTTCCTCACCCTGCTTTCAGTACTGCATTTAAGAAGAAACATTTCTCTCATACTCTCCAAAGAATAAGTCCGGCCATCTACAGGATATAAGCAGAGTACTTGGCTGCAATACTGACAAAGGGAACAGGAAGTTAGGCACTAACAAACAGCACAACTGCATTCACGTGTAACGCCCATTTCCGAATGAGTTTCAGCACTCTGACGTTAAGTGCCTGGGGAATAGTTCCAAATAGGCTACTTCACAGTGCAGAGAGAGGACAAGTCACATTCCGGTCTGCTGTCAATTCAGAGATGAATGTCTTACTGCAAGTGCACCGACGGCGGACAAACGTCAATACAAACACACACACACACACAGGCTCCTTCTCTCTCTCTCTCTCTCTCTCTCTCTCTTCTCTCTGCAATATTTCAATGGAGATCAGTACGCGAATGCTGATCAAACAACACACGTGCAGCTGCAGCTATGCTCATTACACTGACCTATTTGCATCAAGTGGGCGCGTGCTGCTCTCATGCAATCACGATGCTATATACCTCGTCACATTCTGTTCTGCATTACAAGATCCCTGATGTTTAACATGCACCACAGACGGATGATCTTTGGACACAACACTAAGTTTTGTGGGACCATACACAATGGTCATTTACGTCTTTAACAATTGTGAAGTCATACTGTTCATATTCGCCTCGCGTATGTAAGCACTTACGTGGGCATGCAACCAACAGCTAAACAAGCAGTCACACGCGATTTATGCAATATTTTATCAAGGTGAATGTTGCAGAAAACACTGGATAATGATAATGGAGGGTACTCCTGCTTCTCGGGAACAGAAGCAATGGGACTGTGCGAACTTCTTAGGTGGAAACAACAGCGGCGCCACATAATGGAATCAAGACCTGAAATGTACAGTTTTGGTCTGCCCACTAAATTATTTTGTGATATTTTAATGTTTTACGGTGAAACATGAGTTTTATTAAAATGTCTTGCGCGCACCTCTGTAAATTTAACGACCCACTTACATTAGGGCAGAAATGTATCACTACGTTCTTTATAATCCCCCTCAGCTTCTTCACTGGTACGGCCTACATGGCAGGCAGGCATTTCTTCCCACAGTGTATCTTATACTGTAACATTTAAATCGCTGCAGCGAGAAAAATATCAAACACAGACCCAACTGGAAATAAACCTGAACCATATGAAGTCCTGGTTTCGAAACTGTATATAGCTATGAGTGGATTAAAACAAATGTGTCCCGTGTGTGACCATGTCCTAAATAACAGTCCCATTTACATTTGTCATTTCTAGTGCTCTGTGCGTATCTCTGCACCGCATCCGACAATAAATGACGTGAACACACTAACAGATTATCTGCGATACAGTATGGGCTTTTACAATATCGTTTATTATGTGGGGCATTAAGTCATTGTTTTCTATAGCGCATTATTAATAGAATTCCGCCGCCAATCGGAACGGATGATGTTAATGGAGCTGTCTATTTACATTCAGGAAGGCTTGAGTCAAGAGCTACGTTAACCAGACGGGTGCATAGAAAGGGGCACGCTGGTTGACAAGTCGCCTTGGCCGGTGAATCGCCGCTTGTTCCGTGTGCTGCCGCGACACACAATAAACACTATGACATCAACCCTTCCATGACGAGACCAATACTGCTTAAAAGTTCTACTCACCCTCTCGAACATGTAGGCGCACTACTAAATTGTGGAAAAAGGGCCTAGGAATCGCCCTTGAAACGTAGTTTACAAAAATGAAATCCAAACAACAGAAATTAGACAACCCCGTACACGTTTCATTACAAATAAGGATTCCTTAGGACTCGAAACACAATACCAGGACAATGTCGGAGTGTATCCGATAACCCGTAAAATCCTAAAGTAAGAAATAAATAAATCTAACCCTGGTCTGTCACGTGATCAGACAAAAGTCCAACATGAAGGTACTTTCGGTGACCTCAACTCAGCATTCAGAGAACTGCTTTCCAGTCCGATGTCGCTATGGATCCCAGCAATATTGAATTTCAAAAGAATACAAATAAAAATAAATTGTGCCTGGTGCTGTGTGTGTCACTTCAAAATATATGGGTCAAACAGGAACCTGAATGGTAAGGCCTAAGACCCTTCAGGGTATAAAAGTTACATTCCCGTCGCAAAATATTAAATATGTACATCAACTACACGAACTGTTTCTAAACCCAAAACAAAAACAAATAAAACCACATAGCAGTAACATATTCCACCACAGAAATGTTTCTGGTAACTTTTTTTATACTCCAATGCACGAGTATTTCGTACGTACAGGGCATATTACCCCACGGTGAATCAAAAAAGTTGTCCCATCCCTCAACCGTAGTCAGTGTGTGTAAACCAATAACATGCTCTGACCGACAACTACACTTCGAACAATAGAACATACACACACCATACAGGATCGGGCCATTTGTCTTGAAAAAGACCATACCGTTACGGTGTGATATTCTCTTACAGATACAGATGTACAAAATATGAGCACAGTTATAACTCCGGGAGGAAGGGGGGGACGATCAAAATGCTGAATGAAAAATATTAAAATATCATATCAAACTCCTCTGATGTGGCGAGCCCGGCATCGGCTCCCAATTCGTGCTGTGGCGAATGTCCGCCACATATTAATACCACAAAAACAGCCACAGTTTTCTCATACGTAAACACACTATCTAGCAAAGAACCCAGATTTAATGCGTTCAAACATGCATCGCAATCAGCACTAGTAACACAGAACGAAACTTCCATAGCACTTCGACCAACCGTTCTGTCATTCAGACACAAAACCATTTTATTTACTCATTTATTTCAGACTTCTCGAGTTCTTCCTTCCTCATCTCTTCCCCCTTGCCCTTCCGGCTCTATTCCCTGCCTCAAGCATGTCTATGGTTTCCTCCTTTCTTTCCGCCACCCGTTTGTCCTCTTTATTTTATCCTTCATCCTCGAGTCTTCCCTTCTGCCTCTTTCCACCCTCGTTTAACAACAGTCCCCAGCAGATCTTAAATAGCTTATTAAACCTCAATCTAACAACAGGCTACTCAGTAATTTAAAAAGGCACAATCAGAGGTCAACAGGTGGCCCACCAGACACTGCAGTTTTCACAAACGGTTACCGTTTGCCCAGACGGTGGGCACGCTCACTAGGCTGGTAATTACAGGGCCATCTACTCTCATCATGGTGTAAAAATTGTCTTTTCCTGCAGGAAAACCTACTGTGTCTCAATTACAAAGACCACGAAGCTAATTACATTTAGTAAAATAACTGCTTACTGTAACAAAAAAAAAGATATTAGAAATACGCAATGACCATCCTTGAGATATCTTATAAAACATAACTTACTTCAGTATCAAACACGTCTTCACGCAATTCAGCCCGCTTTTAAAAACGACGGACTGCAGACCGAACTACGGCAGTATATACACGCTTAATTTGGGACGCAGACTACCAACAAATCTTTGGGTAGGATTGTTGTATGAAGGCAAGTGCTCAGAATCACGAGAAATGGCCAGGCTGTGGCCCACTTTGTACCCTACATCCAATCACAGTATCACTCTATCACCACACTTAAAACACAGGAAAATCTATGCAAATAAAATAGCTTGGCTGACAAGCAACAATCACATCATCAGTATGAACAATGGACCATGACCCCAAGTTCAGTCGACTGCGGTACTTGCAAACTATCATACAATTGCAGCAGGATCCGGTGTTCGAGCAGAATGCATGGCGGGTCTGCTCAAATTACAGTGCTGCACTCCGGTGTAATGCAAAACCAAACTCTTGGGAGACAATACCGAACACCGCTCGACGCCTAACAATTAGCTAGCGATACATTCAGTGTCCATTATGCCCAGCAGCTGCCTAGCACACAATTGTGTTGTCGCCAATCCGGAAACGAGCCCAAATGGAACTATGTATACTCACGTTCATATGGCGCAAGGGTGGGGGTAGGGGTGGGGGGATAGAGGAAGCTGAGAGGGCGCTGAGTCAAGTCTTTTATGGCCACGAAATTCAATGGCTTTCCATGCCACTGCATGACACAGGACTAAGGGCTACTCCGTATTCGGAGTTCCCGGATCCCATTAAAGGCCCGAGGCATCCCAACCGTACTGTGGACCTTCCTCACTGGCCCTCATTTTCAATGTATTACCCACAATAATCGCTTAACAGAAGATAGCATGGCAAAAAGTAAAGCTGTCCCTACACCAGGCACGCCATGAAAACGTAAAACAGTTGTGGACATCATACCTCCAAGCACATATCGTAGATCTGAATATAAAAGGTCAGCTTCATGCTCCCTACAGCTTTACCTCCCGCGGACAGATAATAAGACACCGACGAAACAGGCGTGTAGGTCTACACTGCGTACGTAGTAGCGAAGAGATAAACACAAGATATATGGACATGGAATCCACATCTATTCGACTTCCGTGGAGGTGACAAAGTGTCAAACACAAGTAAAATGTATTCAACCCCAGTGCAGGCGTCACTGTTAACACTGCACTGTTCGTTTATTTCAAAATATTCACTCACAATAAGGATACATACCCACAAATACCACACTACAGTGATACCTCGGTTAACGAAGATAATACGTTCAGGAATCACATTCGTTAGCCTAAATCTTCGTTAGCCGAAACGTGATATCCCGTAGGTACGTCTCGAACGTAAACAAGCCAGTCGGGTTGGTGTGTCTCCCCTATGTGATACGGTCAGCTCATTTCTTTGTCACACACATACAGACGGAAAAGATACGCTCCTTGAATGGCCCGACCGTTCATGTTTGCTGCTTTATGTTAGCGCGCGCATCCACTAAAACATTCGTTAGCCGAGTCCGAAAAAAGCTAAAAAAATCTTCGTGGCAGAAATATTCGTTAGCAGGGTCACTCGTTAGCCGAGGTATCACTGTAACGGGAAATCATTGTCTACTTAAGATTACTCTGTAACGAAGTATGACAACAATAAAATAATGATCACAATGAACACGGAGCGCTCCGTGATGTATAGCCCTATATGGCACAGACAACGTTTCGGTGTTACCGCCACATCCGTCTTCGCGAGTGAAACGTTTGTACTTAACATTATTGGCGGTAATTATGAACCAATCCAATATCTTTTGGATGTAAGGTCACTACGCTAAACACTTGGGTTAACCAGCAAGATCTACCGATCGTTAGGCTACAGTAAGTTTTCAGGTGGGCGGATACATGCAGAGCTGTTTGGGCATGCCTTCCGGCGGTTCTGAGCCTTCATTCTGCCGCGACACTCGTGAAGCATGACGTCCACATACGCTACACACAGTCATGAGAATACCAAAATTTTAATAACATAAAAATACGTAACCGTAAATATATCATTTTTATTATTAGTCACGCAATCAGTTCCGATTAATGATGATTAATATAATACAATTATACAAGACTTCCAGTGAATTTAATCAATGGGAGACATGATACTCGTACAATTCACATAGCCGTTCAAAAACACAGCAAACGCCAGGCAGGTATGTACATCTCACCACCAACATCACGAGGTGTCGACCAGTTCTGTGACGTAATTGTTTTCAATGTTGACAATGCTGCACCACACAGGTACGGAATGGAGAAGGAAGTACAATATTAGCTGGTAAACGCGCTGTGGATGATCCAATTTCTCGCAACAAACAAGCCAACTGCTCACGGCACATCGTTCGAGAAGCGCTAGTCTTTGTCACCATTTCACCGCTAATACAATGTACATCTAGGCCCACTCCCAAAATTCGCAGGCGTTTGATATTTGTGTTATATTATTAAACATTGCGAGTGGCAAAATTATCTAACTTTCACTTTACAAAGCACATCAGAATCTCTCACCGATACGTGGCTCAGATACCTCAAACACGGCCCGAATCTCAACCCTTCTAACACAATAATACACGTACGCACTCCCTTCTAAAAAGCAAGAATAAATTAACACTGTGTTACACAGTGCAAAATGCCGCAAAGTAAATAATAAAACTGACATCAATATAGGCCAGGCATAAATATGTGACAAAATGGTTGTTACAGCAGGGCAGACGCACATCAGATTAACACACAAGTTTTGTCTGAGAGCCGAACTGCCTCAGGGTGAAACATCCCATTGTGATGAATGTCAATCACAAACCTATAGGAATGTCAGTAAGACTGGGATCTCAAGTTTCCTTTTAATTAGCGTTGTTTTGCATACAAAGGACTCGTTTTCTCTTAAATCTTTATTCCTGTGCCTGGCAGTGGCTGTAAAAAGCCCGCACGATGTAGCACGTTTTCGACAAAAAAAGACAATTATATAATGTAATATATTCCGTCTATACGCAACTATATATCGGCATGGTGATATTATATGCTCAGATTACATTGCGGCAACAAGTTTCGACCGTCAGAAGGTCATCATCAGGCCAATAAAGAACACTTTTTAGCGTACAACAAAATGAGCACTCAATGGGATCCCATTTCCTTTACAGTAAAAGTTAAAACAGTGTATCTTACGGTCGAAACATGTTGCCAAAATGTAATCTGAGTATATAATATCACTATGCTGATATATGGTTGTGTATAGACGGAATATATTACATAATTTAGTTACTACACAACGGGATGGCCTCTGTCAAAAAAAAAAGGCCTAAATGTCTGAAAACAAACCTGTGATTGATGGTCCAACTGTGTATTTGTCTATTCAAGCACTGGACGCTACTTTAATATCCAAACCCAGGACGGTGAGTTTGACCAAAAAATCTACCAACAGCATCCATCACGAGCTGGTAAACTAAGACCATGTGTAGTTCACAGAACAGAAAAATTCATTCCTAGTTCAAAGCACTGACAATATAAAAATTAACGATACTGTGTTCAAGTTTCCTAGGCCTAAAATATTCGATTCATTCGTTTTACGTCGCGCGAGACACGTGGCCCGAATACTGCAAAACATTATAAGCATGGTGCATATTTTTTAAAAAATATTAGGTTCTAAACGTACGCCTAAGAACAAAGAAATATTCAGCACGGCTGAACGGCGGTTAATTCTTTTCACTCGCCGTCGCTGCTCTTGACGCACGCCCATGTAAGCATGCATGCGCGCTTCAGACCTTCAAGCTAAACACAGTACCAAAAGCGATATTCTCTTACCCAATTAAGGGATGTAGCAGCGGCTGGCTATAAGTTTGCTACAAGCAACATCCACATCCCTAGAAAAAGGGCAGTCCTGAAGCAGGGCCGACCATCCTACAGCCTAATCGCAACACTGAAACATGTCTCTTGCAAACACATGCATCACACCCTGTAATGTCCTTACTCTCCGGCTACATTATCCTAAAAGTATCCTAATATTTTCGTAACTACTTTCTTCTCGTTAGTATATCCCTGTACTAGCGCCAAATGGGCATAAGAATTTGCAAGGACGTGAAAGCAGTGATCATTGTTCAATTTACGGTATTAGTCCGCCATGTGTCTGGAGGGACAGACAAACAACGGTAACTGCTTCGATTCCCCTCACGGGCAGCAATAGTTTTTGTCACCAACCAACCTTCCACAAAATGAGTACCGAGTGTAAACCTGACCGAACAAGAAACTCACCACTGACCTCAACTACTGCTGTGGTACGGAATGCGCGGAACCCGACTTCCAACTCCCAACACGCCTTTAAGGCACAAAGCTCACGCATAGGATAACTCCGATACCACATTGTGTTCGGCCTAGAGTACGCGTTAAACATCAAAGGCAACTTCAAATGCAAACTCTGTGAATTACAAAAAAAAAAGCGCAATAAAGTATACAATTATAGCTAACGGTAAAGATGTCTCGTTTCTTTACCAAGCACCATGCCAAGAATCCATATGAAAGAAGGCAGGTACAGCTCCACACACATTCCAAATTTCCGCACTAGATGGAATTGAATGACAGCTTCATGTCAAGGCCGCTTTAAATGAGACCAACACTCCCGGCGTCCCGGAATGGAGGTTCGGTGAGACCCAGAGCGGCCATTATCGCTTTAAAAAAAAGAAAAATAAAGTCTTGCCGCTGCCAAGAACGCAAAATATGATTGGTCGGTAGCCGAGTGGCAGCTTAATCTCAATACCGACTGGGCTAGTTCGGAAAGAAACCCCTGTAAATAAGAAGCCGTCGGGTAAAATGGAAAGCCTGAAATTCAACATTATGCTGAATGCCTGGCCTGGGTTGAGAACTCAGCCCCTCACTGGGCGCCAAAAACTTAATTCTTCCTTTCGACCGACAGTAAACGAGCTAATTTAGACAGCCGTGCGAAACCTGTGGTTATCAGAGCGGTACCACTAAAGATCCAAGACCTTCAGGATGATAGACTGTGCTGGCTGATAAAAGAGTTACCGATGATTCGCGGTTTAGTGGGTGCATCTTCAAGGTAAAGTAGTCCAGAGAGACTTGAAACCTGTTTCATTCCTTCTTAAAACATCATCTCCCCATTTGTTTACATTCCTTCATTTTATCTTTCACATAATGGAATTCGTTGATGTGACATTTTTCAAAACATCGGCACCTCCCTGCTAATATGTACATTGTATCTCAGCCACAGAGATAAATTCGTTTGCACTACAAACGAAAATAACGTGTTATGCCACATACGAAGCACGTAACACATGTGTGTATAACCGTACAAATATATAAATATATACACTACTCCTCGGGCCTTTAAGGTATGCGGTTTTGTTTCGCGTGAAGTAACGCACTCCGACAACCTATCTCGATGCTCTAGACAGATGCGATCACTTCCTTAGATAACCGGTCAGAGGAACCTTCGTCCGAAAACCCGACAATCTGGGGTGCCTGTAATTATTAGCGACGTTACTGCCAGATCTCAGAGCATACTTCCACAGTACATCACTATGTCGAGAAACAACAAATTTTAATACTCTGTTCACTTGCCTCCACCCGCCAAGCGCAGCACTGTCTACGAAGGCGTTATCTACGATACTGGATACGATGCAATACTTCTCGTTAACGCAATTCCGACTTCGACAATGACACCACTCAAGTTAACACAATTCGCTACATATATACAACACGAAACACATTTTGCAATCGGCTATCATCGCGCGATATGTACGATGATCTAAAATTTGAAACCCGCAAGATGAACTGAAACCGCCCTCAATACATGTAAATATGTACACTTAAATCTAATTTGAAAGACCAGAAGGCTGCGGGTTGTTCAACACACGTTTCTTTTTCCTGGTTTAGTTAGCGTGCGTTTTCAGCAGCACAGAACATACAGTGCCGAACATGAAGATGAACGGTGCGCTGGTACTGAACTGATCAAGCACCCACGACGTTCGGCGTGTTAAAACTGTAAGCTGAGTCGTTTCATCTCGAGGGATGCCTGTATCGATATACAAACTAGTGATAATTGAATTCGTGATGGATGAAAAGTCCGCGTTCCTTAACGATTCAATCAACGAGCTCACGTCTTCCACCCATCCTGCTGCCATCCCTTCCCCGTCGCAACTTGGCAACTTTACCGCTAAAGTTCTATGCTTTCCCGTAATCACTCCCTCAAGTGGTTCCCTAGATGTACCTGAGCTAATGAAAACCCTGTTACCGTATTCGAATTAGCAAGTTCAAAAGTTTATGAATCAGCTCCCCACTTCCCCTATAACAACATGCCTTACAAAACATATTTTTAAACCGTGTAATCTGTCTTCAAGTGAACATGCAAGTAAATTGAAAACTGCGTTTTAAGCAACAGTGTGTCTCAAATTTGAAGAATATGACATACAATACACCTGTCCAAGACCGAAAACCACTCGATTACCCTCCTCAATGCACAGAAACTTTAAACTTTGTACTTCTAAGTTACGAATCCCACAACCTTGCAGGTACGTGCCGATGTTTCGGAAGCACCTGTTGTCAGTATCCACTAATTATAACGGAATTTTAAACATCCCAGCATTATGATGAAGTAAATAACTCATTTAACGCCAATAAATGCACTATTCTACAATTTATGCGTACACAGCTCCCACTTGTTTCGGCGATAGATATAATTATGCCTAAACTTGTAGAAGCATTAATTCCACTCACCGTGGTGCTACAAAATTATTCTGTCACGTGGATATATCGAGCTGTCTTCTTACCATCTCGACTTTCGGCAAATTGACCGAAGTTGTGTTGACATAACTGTACCCCCCCCCCCCAAATGTTCACATATCACACCAATGATATAATGTATTCCGATAAATCGACATGCCAACCAGTTACTGAAACTCATTATGTGGGCCCACTTTTATTCCGCCTCTTTCCATGTACTGGTCCGAAATTCAACCTCAACACTGCATTCTCTAAGTTCACCGAAACTTCGAACCTACACGTCTAAAGTCTGTGAGGTCTGATGCTTACGAGACCCAGCCCCTTCAACCCCAATTCCCTAAAGAGTGTCTTGCCAAGAGCGAATGCTTTTATGCTGTAAGTTATATGAACACGTAAGACATTGCACACACTTCGCATTCTCGAAGTATTCGCGCGACCTGCGTGCTGCGCAGGCAGAAGCTAGTCCCGTTCGGTGTGTGGGTTAAAGATAAGGCGCGTAGCCTATCATACTGACACACTACGGATGTGTTCATAGGTTCTCTACGAACAGCAAGCGTTTACGGAATTCTTTAAAAGTTTGAGGTGATCGAATTTCTGAGCAATACAGCGTCTAGAATTTTTGTAAAATGTTACGGTGGTAACAATATTCGCTGCAGATGGGGTAGGAGTTTTCATGCAGATGTAGTACGACCCAGAAGTGCACGAAATGAACTCGCAAAAGGTAACGTCACGTTCGTGGGTCTGCATGCTATACGTGCATAGCGCAGTTGTTCGCCTTTCGATGGAAGTCTGTAACGGAGGTCAGCTCTGAAATGTGGCAGCGAAGTTTCGACTCGATACGCAGTGCTGTTGGTGTGCATGAGGTTCGAATCGGACTGCACCAAATTTCGCTAACACCCCGTCGTTCTACTGTTTGTCGTTGTGCTCTGCACTTCATTCACTTCATGCAAGACAAAGTAACATTTTGACTGACATCTATATACTTCATTTATTTCGCCCCTTGCGTCCTGATGCCTCTTCTGTGTGTGTGTGTGTGCCTTTCATGCTGCTACTGCTGCTGTCAGTTATACGGCCACCCTGGCACAGTAAATTGTACAAGGAAGACAGGCTTATGCCATTATCATGTCTTCTGTCTTACATGCTCACGTGTGTCCACCTAATAACACGAAAGTGACGGGCATTCATGAAACGCGCTACCGACTACGTCATTAATGCGTTTTAATTTACCTCTGTCGATGAAATGCGCGTGTACGAACTTCGAACGGAAATACTGCTGTCATCACTCGGCGCGGAGTCCTAAATTGTTACGTGTTACAGTAAATACCAAACTTTTTATTACGTAATATTCTGTGCAGAACATGGCGGCCTGCGCTGTTTAACACCTGCGCATCATTTGAATCTTACTGACGTTGGGCTATCCACGGGAAATAAGATTTATTGTCGGATATGAGGTCAGTGTGGGATGCGGACAGCTGGAAGGGCAGGTGTCGGCATGAAAATGAATTTTTCCGTTCGCCAGCGCGTTTAGACTTCCTTCGGAAATCATCTGCTTCCAGTTAAATGGGCACCGGAGGTTTTTACACCTAGTGTAAAGGGACCGGAGTGTGAAGCTAACAGATTCCCTGTAGCTGACGGCAAAGTTAAGGATGAGTATGATGCATGTGTGTCTCCGCACTCCCATGTATCTACATGCCATATGGTTCATAAACGTAGGGGCTTTAATGGCGCCTAAGTTATTAAATGTGGTTATGGTGGGGTGGGGAAAGGAGAATAACTTCTATACGCCAGCTCTGGACATGAAACGACCTATCCTCGAACCCAAATCCCAGGGGGGAGGATGGATACTGCAAATGTTCAGACCAAATGCTTAGACATCCTTTGGCGGCATTACTTCTTTGCACGTGCTGGAGACATAACGTTACCGGTATTTCGTTGCTTTTCCTCTGCCTCCGATATTGAATCCACGTTTCTTATATAAAGCAGGGTGTTCTGTTTACAGATATAGGTCGAGTAGATAGATAGACTGATTACTTTCAGCATCTTGAACTAGAAGCAAGTTTCAATTGAAGATGCTACTTCTAAAGAGAACGACGTGTTGTCTTGCACCGAGCTCTTTTTCGAATTCAAGCCATACCGATGTTTTAAGCAATGAGTGTTGAGGATCTGCAATCCGAACAAACTGAAAACATGGTTACGGTGTGCAGACGATCCGTCAAATATAATTAGTCAAGTTCCTATTAACTCCGCAAGAGGCCATGTGTACTGTTCTTGGTACAGCCTACCTGCAGGTGCGATGAGAGGTATGCCAGTTGCACTCCGAGAATTTCATAAGTACTTTGTAACAACCATTCTCAATTTCAATGGATGCGAAGCAATTTCGATATTTTCGTTCTTTTCTAATGTCGTTAATTGTAGGGGTAGCGTGCTGATCCTTTTTCCAGTGGTAAATGCTGAACGTACGTACGACCTGCACTAAACAGAAACTTCTATAAGACAGAATGCTAAGAAAGGAAGGAATTAAAGAGAGGGAAAACGAAAACTAGGGGAGTAGGAGAACCACAATTTTCCTCCTCCTCCTCCTCCTGCAATGGCATACGGTCCTTTCAGTTTAAACAGTGCCTCAATCAGAATGACAACCCACACTGATTTCTTCTGCCTTCTTCCTCCATCACTTCACACCCATGGATTTCAGATCGTTCTTAACACCGTCTGAACACCTTAATTTTGGTCTTCCTGCTTTTCTCCTCTCAACCAGTTAAATCACCTGATTCATAATTCTATGATGTGCTTTTGTGAACAGTGTAATGAACTCTCGGATCCCATAAGAGACAAGTTCGTGACCAGAGAAATTAATACACGCAAATACTTTAAATATCTTACAAAACAGAGGCTCACGGAATCCATGCACTGTGTGTGTGTGTGTGTGTGTGTGTGTGTGTGTGTGTGTGTGTGTGTGTATTTTACAAGTAGAAAACATAAATACTTCTTGCATCCAATTGATCATTCACTGGTTATTAAAACAAACTTATCACAAGGTCCACTATAGAACTGTCACAACACTGTACCTTCGTTGCAAACATCAACTTCATAACAGTGAAACCCTCGGTATCCTATTATGAAAGCCGGCAACGGTTCAAGTATAGCCCAAATGACACCCGCAGTTTATACGAACGCCGTGAAGTTCCATATCACAGCATAAACGCCGCACCAAGTGCCACGACAAGAACACACAGATCGTTAATAGGTTTCCGACAGAACACACTTCTTAGAATCACCAATAAAGGAACCTTCCACGATGTCTTGAATTTACCAGCTCTCCCTCACGACAAGGGCAAATAGTTCAGTCAAAAACTGTCCAAGCTAACAGAATCCCAAGTATGAATTCCGCGTTCATAAAATGTAGCCACTGAATTATATGAAATCATCCCACGCATACACGTTCCTCTCTAAGTTCTTTTCAGTAACATTAATAGGGCTACCGCGTGGTCACTTCAACTCTCCCGGCCAAAATTTCAGTCATGCTATATGTGCAGCCCACCACCATCCTCCACTTCATTTATGATACATAACAATACCTAGCAGGTTGGGGTAGCGGTAACGGTATTAACGCCTTTTCGGGGGAACTCACATTATCCTGAATTGTTGCTTAGTTTGCCTCAGTCCTTCCAAACAAATGCTGCGATTAAGCCATGACTGCGACTTTCCAAACCCTTCTCAGTTCATCCAACATCTTACCATTCAAAGACAAACGGGTATTCCGAAATAGCGACATCGCCGGCAACGAAGCCACATAAATACAAGGTAACATTTCTGACATCCCACACAGTGCAGTTTCTCAGTGCCTTCCAGTTCTCTCGGTCCACTACTGTCTATTACACACGTTAAATCACGCGTCCAGTATGTACGGCTACATCAAAAATCTTCAGGTCTCATATTAACACTACGTTCTTGAAGTGTCGAACGATATGGAGCCGCGACGAAAATGAATGCCGTCTTCAGAAGCTGGTAAAGGTGAGTGGTCTTTGCGTATTTCGTGATATCATCCTGCTTTTCAGAAGCGATCACAGAGAGAAACCACAGTCTGTAGGTCCTGTTCGAGCAGCACAATTCTCAATGTGGCGCGTTCCGGCTGCGATCATAACATCAGTTTAAATTCTTGGAAAAAACTGCAAATCATAACACCAGATTGTGAGCGTGTATATTTCAACGTGGCAGTCAATTTTTGACATATTTTATCTGGCAACGGAGGCACGCCCACACACACACACACACACATACACACACGCGCGCGCGCGTCAGTGAAAAGGGGTGCCTACGGGTCGACCACTGAGACAGCTGGAACTATTCCCCAGCACTCCCAGATGAGACAACAAGCCCACATCTTAAAAAGGCACAGGGACCCTTTCCAAAGGGGCAACATAAACATAACCTATTCCACCTAACGCCGGGATCTGGAATGGGTGGTGTAAATCTTCGCCTCGTAAAAATTCACTGGCTTTCCAGCAGGAAGACTGACGGCTTACCGCTCCTCTACCAAGGGCATTATGTTTTCATTCTGTTAACAACTAACGATTAACTCAGCAAAGCAAATTAAAAGCACGACTATAACATCCAGCTATAGTAACAGACAATATTCTATACCGGATACATGAAAATTTGAAGACTGCAATCTTTTGAATGGAAAAGCGTAATTTAACGCCTACGCATGCGAAGTATAAAACTGCTAACGCAGGAGCGAGATGCCCGCGGTTCTACCGGGCGTCTGAAGAGGGATCGCTTGAAACCAAAAACCCAGTCTCGCTTAAACAGATGGGTCACATTTCTCAAGCAAGTCGAATTACATCTGTATTCAGCCACGATAATTCTCGTTCTTCCAATAGATTCAAAATCGATTACTTTGGGTTCAATGCTGCTCTTGTAGGCAGTACACACGATTCCAAACTTCTAACTGCACTGAGAAGCTGACAGAAGGTAAAACTAATAATTTCAACGCCAACGAACAAACTTCATTAAATATGAAGGAGCAAAATGTAGTATAACAATCCTACGCAACAACCAAAAAATGTCTTTGTTTTTCCTTCCAACTGAAACACCATCAATTTCTAAGCTGGATGAACGATATAACCTATGCAGGGGCGCAACAAAAGGGGATCTTAAAGCTCACATAGTAACAGCTGCACCACCGAAGGCAGGTCTCCGCCAAGACAGTTCGACTCGTGCCCAAACAAACAACACTGTTCCTAACACCGTCACAATTCTCGCACTACAGCCGAGCTAGCCGAATGGTGATCCACTGAAGGACAACAGTGGAATCGTGGTTCGACTCCCGGCAAGCGGAAGAGTTTAATTTCTTCTCTGAACACTCCAGACCGACTCTGGTACACATCAAGTCTCCTACTGAATGCGTACCGGAGACGAACTGGCTGGGGTAAAGGGCTGGGGCTCCGTCTAGTGGCGACGTTACAATTGCCTGCAGCTAAAACTCCACATCACTTCACGCGGACATCTTGACCTTTACTATTACTTCTTATGTCCACAGAAAATGCCACTGGACCGGAGAAAAAATTCACAGTACATCCCTAATAAATGCAACAGAATATAAAATCTGCTTAGCAGAATTTGGCCTTGCAATAAACTGTCAACAATCACCTTTGTATCCGCAATGAATAAGCGACATGACTACAACGTCACACAAAGAGCACTTAAGAATATGCATGCTAAGTAATACTTGTATCATAATGTGGCACGACGAGGCTGCTACAACAAGTACTATTAGTAGTAGTAGCAGTAGTAGTAGCAAAACTAAAAACTACAAAAAACACGCACCTAATAACCGCACAAACATCCCGCTGTAACAGTACAAAGCATTCAACATAATAAATTACATGTACCTTGATTAAACAGTAACTACAGAATAGCTGCAACACTATACATACCACAGAAACACGGTTTCTTTTCACGTTAACAACTGCAAACGAAGTCAACATCCGCTACTTGGAATACAAGCACGATCTAATGTGTGCAGCATAAAGAACGTAATCGCGCCTACTAACTGAACCTGCCTTCCAAAATTCACTGATTTTTTACTTACTGAGAGCAAGTGACCACTGTTCAGTTTGCGTCTGTCTACATACAGCTGCAAAGAACTGCAGCAGCACCACTCAGTAGTACGTTTAAGCTAGGGAATGGCTGTGTGAAGACTAGCAGATTGTAACCATCTGGCAACATGCAGGTAGTTGCAAGCTAAACGCTGTAAATGAGAATAATGCCTTGATTTATGGAATTCACCATTATTTGAACTCAAAACTTTTCATTCGTCCTTCTATGACAACGAATGTGAGGCATGGCAGTCGTCTACACACTTTTCGCACCAAGGCACACACAACAGCGCAAAATCGGTGGCAGAGGGAGCCAAGCAACCCTTGTGTGTCTCAAAACGTTGTAACCAGCTGATCATACGACAATCCAGCTATATTCTCTGAAAATTTATTTCATATAGTGTCCTGCAAATTAATACAAATATACGTCTCGAAATGACGTTAAGTTACAACAAATGCTGGATATGGCGCCGATGCCTTTGCACGCCATAATACTAAAAATGATACAGTTTTATCATAGGCTGCACAGGTGCTCACTGACTTCTGACTCATCTGCACATTCATAGTCACCACAGTCTAAAATAGAAACACATTTGTAAGTAGACTCGAAAAATCGTGTGTACTACGCACACTAGCACTGTATGTACAATATCTATACGTACTTCCACCATCCAATTAAATTCAGCTCAGCTGACATTTTTGCCTTTATGTTTGTGAGGTGTTATGAGAAGAAAACAAAATCAAATACCTCATACCTCAGGAGACGCCTGAGTTTCTGGAATAAGAGTTACACGTCGCCATAAATTACATTAGCATTGTCATCGTAACACAGGATTTATCCGCTACTTGCAGAACTTTCTAGACATTAATCCTAATAACTTCCGTCATTTATATATAAAAAAATGGAAAAATACAAACTGAAGAATTGCTCCCTACAGTATAATTCCAGCTATGTGCATAATGACACAAACGTTGCACTCCCATTTCCTTCTCCTTCCCCGAAAGTCTCTGAAAACAGTCCTCGTTTGACTTCAGGAAGTCTGATGCCTCAAAATCAGATTTACGGAATATTTATCTCAGTATTTAACCAACTTGATGCACAAAATTTGTTTCACAATAAGTTTTATTTCATGCCTCTACATGTTTCGAGCACATGTGCTCGAAACATGTAGGCATGAAATAAAACTTAATGTGAAACAAATTTTGTGCATTAAGTTGGTTAAATACTCAGATAAATATACTTCGATGCACGGTCAACAAAACGTCAAAAAACACGATTTACAGAACTTTACGGCCAGTCATTCCGACACTGCACGAACTGCTCTTACTGCAAGCTGCAGTCTGTTCCTTCTTGCACTTATGCACCACCACCATACGGCTTCATTATTGGCTTCGTACCCAGTCGCCCGCAGTGCTGTTTGCAGGGAAGCAGTCACATTAAACCAACCTTATTAATACATTCCAATATCCCGCTTTTTCACGTTTCCTAAATTTGAATTTTCCCGATAATGGAATGCCTCGCCTCCTCTGACGTTTGATTGTGGTCCTCTTCCACTTCGATCAATAATATCACGCCGGTACCCAAACCTGTGACATGCTTCTTTATGCGCCCCAAAACAAAACAAAAGTACCAAGAACAACACTAACAAGCTATATGGCACAGCATCTGCCGTTCTGGAAAAACAAAATGGCCAACTCGTCCGCGGTGCGTGCACTTCACAAGAAACATCAACAAACCTACCACAGATATCTGACCGTAACAGATTCAAAAGAAACTGGGATTCCCCTCAATCCTAGTACCATAATGGCGCCAGGTAAAGGCAAAAAATAAAGCGCACCCTAGAACAAGCCAAGAAGGCCCAAGGGAGGAGCATATGTATGGGTTACTCTTCCTTTAACCTCGGCGCTATACGCGGGCAGGTGGTCAACGCCAAGTCCCGAACGCTTTAACCACGGGAAAGAGAGTCGGTACCTACTGTACTGGAGAATGGGTGGTCCCCAGGCCCAGTGTCGATGGGTGCGGAAAATCTCGCCCCCAAGAGTTAGGAAAGACTAAATTGTTCACATGGCCTGTTTCCACGACGTACTCAATTCACCATTTACGTATTTCCCTGCCATTCGTCGCTACAAAAACGAAAGCAGTAATAAAACAGCGTCCTTAAGTAAACAGAAAATCAACCAGTGAACGCTCTGGCATAAGCAGACTGGCAATCACATTTCAAGCTAATTAGTTACAATTCCGCTGGTTATTTTTCGGGACTGATTTAATATAAACGCCGTATTCAAAATCAATTGTTTCTGCTGATAATAAACTGGCTCCAATCCTACAGGAAATTAAAGCAAAATGGCCACTGCGCACAAGCATCGCGACATGAAATCGTAGTGGGAGATTCGAAAGAACAACCATTCGTTCCTGCTGCTAACCACAATATGGAGATGAACGGGGCACCCTCGTAACCTGTCCTTATAAAACACTTAGGGAAAGAACGCATGTCTGAATGGAGCCCATGTGCACGCGATAGTGAGGAGTAAAGCCTCCACACTCCACCGTACTAAATGGAAATTGAGGCCTGGCCTTAGCAACAATTCAGATGTTTTACACAGTGTGTTGCTGCATTCTGTCAACCATACGGTACTGTTAGCTGGTTGCAGAGGTTAAAGGAGATTGCAAAGCGAGACGGCACCATCGCATGCATGTATTTTACGCTACCGGTATTAAACAATGACATTATCTCGTTTAGCGGAGAGAAGCAGCACAACCATCAAAGCCACTACAAGACAGAGGCAGAAGGTTGGGACGGCAAGAGAAAACGAGCTTGACGCACTCAGTCCCCTTAAATCCGCAAACTGTTACTCGAATACAACACGAGCGCAAGAACACTAATTCCTCTGAAGTGTACATATATAATGGCACTACAACAGTGTTACGATTTAGTGTTGGGTGCACATTAGAATTGGACGCACATTTCGGTGGCTCAAATATTCTGTGTCGCACATTAGCCGACCCCGAAACCTCACACACTGTACAGGGCAGATACAGTTTCCTAACATTTCGTTAACTCGGTACGTCTTACTAACGTCCGATTTTCTTCCATAGATATTCCTTCAGAACCAAACGTAAATATTCCCCTAACAAGCATACCCAACATTCTGCCAAGCTTGCATTTGTATATGAGAAAAACAAACGCCATCTCCTCCAAACGTGGTTCCATGTGTCGCAAACCCTTTCAAATAACCGCGTAAGAATGTATCAACCCTCTCACTATTTTCATGCAGTTCGGAAACTTACACGATGTACCTATGTTGAGTCTACACAAATAATTCTGCGCGGTGCTTCTGGGCTATCTCTTCGGTTGGCTATTACTTCGGAACATGGCTCATCCGCCCCCGCCCTGCCACCTTCCACTGAGTACAATGATGCCCGGATCAGCCGCAGACAGATATTGTTAAATGAACAAATTACGCTTCAAAATATCGCCGGTAAAACAGCGTTAAGTATCAACAAACTCTAAGTACTGAACACAATCATTTACTAAGAACACGAAACAGTACATAGGTTCCGGTATGATCGGGCCTACGTTAATCACATGTGCAACCAACGAGACTGAAGCCCAGTATCAACAGTCTACTACATCTTTATTTTATTCGCCACTTTTGAAATAGTTATAATTTTTTTCCTGTATCCCCAAGCACATGTTCGGCAATCGGGAGGACACGGGTTTTAACGTCCAACGAAATATATGCAATGCTGCGTGCTTCTCCATCATTCCAAGTTCCTCGACACAGACACTGGAACAGCCGCTCGCAGCACAGGCCCAGCAAATCCGTAGCCCGTAGCCAGACCACGAACACAGCGGTTGCAGCGGCTTCCTGTGCGGGTACAATGTATACATACGTTTAAACATGTACATAATGCTCTATTACATATGTTCCATGTAGGTAAAATTATGCATGCATTTGCGTAAAAATCTCCTCCCTCAGGATAACACCAAAACTTTAATTAGGAAATGCGCTCTATAACTTTGCACAAAACATCTTGCATATACATGCATTTAGTAGAACAACCGGGCTTACGCATCACGGTAGTAAGCTTCGTGGATGATATCATCCGGCGCCGGCTCTCCGGATTATAGTCTATGGTACCAGACACACGTCACAAGACCCAGAAGAGAGAGAACAACGTTGGTGGAAGCTTCTGGACCGCTCCAGAAGGGTTCCCGAAGTGGAATGCACGGTAGCACTCTAACCAACGCATCCGCACATTCACCACAGTATTCTAACTAGAATGCTACTGCATTTTTTGCGTGTGAGCCTACTTACAACTCGCTGCTCGCGCTCTCTGATAATCACAAATTGATCGGATTCGTAATTTTGTCTTCACAAAGCTCACTTCATAATTTTGCCTTCACAGAGCTCACTTCCGATCCACATGTTTATCTTTGTATTCTGAAAATTTTCAGTGGGTGCAGCCAGAGAAGTGCAAGTGTGTGCGGTGTGCCCACTGGCACCTCCTGGTTGCGTGATTGAGACCCAGGTACATACACAACATTGGCATTTTGACTGTGGAATAAACATCACACCTCCAAGAAAACGCCAAAAACTAAACGTGGCCTAACTTAGTGTAATTTATGCTAACGCAGTTGGTACACACAGTTCCCAGTTATCTTAAGCACAGACAAGGCGACAGGTATGCTACGTTCCTGCATCTGTGAACACACTGCCTGACGGTAGGGCGAGGTAACAAAAACTTCGACCACGAAAGGACTTGCGAAGTTTAAGCACAATTCTGTTCTCAGAATCAGACAGCGGAATTGATATCATTCAAGTCCGCGAAGACATTATTTCAGCGTGTGCTCGAAACGTGTGTCTCCTGCAGTTGTGTACCGCGAAAACTCTTCCACGAACGAACATCCACTGGGGCGTAATTTCCCCAGTGTGCGGTAACAATCTGAGCTCCGTTATAAACTGGAGAAGCGCAGTGCGTAGTACAGAGGTAGCAGCACCCAAACTAATGATACAGCAGGAATCAGTAGCTCTGCCCCAATTACGAGAACGTTCGACAATGCCCTTCAGTTTTGATATAGTAGCCCTCAAGAAACGGTGGAGCTGTTCCGTCGCACAGTTGCTGGTACACAGAGACAAAGCATTTTATCAGCTTAACTTGTAGGGTAAAACAGACTCACGTTGCCTGTTCGTGTTCTCAACACACAGGCCTACGTCAGCCATTAAAGGCCATCTCAAATTCCTAACTTTCAATTTCCTACAATCAATTTTGAAGCCACCTCAGCGACATTTCATACAGGAGCGCGCAACATCCACCGGCCATGTCTAATAAAAACTGACAAAAAGCAGCCACCTTGAAAACTTTGTCACTGAGGAGGGCAATTACTGTGCGCATCCTCGTGGTACCGTCACTATCCCATAACTTACTAAAGCCTCTGAAGGAGATCGGCCACCATAAGCTATACGCATTTGCAAAAGCTGCCTCAACGCGCACATGTTATGTGAATACTCTGTGTCAAACCAAGGACCATTTTCGACAGGAAGCAAGTCCTTGGGACATCCTCTATCTACATCGTGCGACATAAAAACGCCGACATATCGCTTCGCAACGAGCAATTAGAAGCCGCAATCCGCAATCCCATGCTGTAGGTCACGGAGGCACGAATGTTAGGGACCAGTAATGCCCCACCTCGAAAAATTCATCTTGAGGCCGAAGAATGTTAACTTTCAGCAAGCACATGTACACGTGAAATCGGAGTCACGTGTTGTATCGTGATTACTACAGCTGGCATGGAAAGGGTCCTAATGAACCAGATTATTAAAATGAAAGCTTATGAACACTGCCTTGTACTGTGTTACAACCAGCAGCTGGTGCAACGTGTGTATTCCTATGGCCCATGTCTGCAATGGCTACAGGATCAATCTAAAAACAGGGGCAAGTATTGAGCGAACGGACCACACGGCCACTACACAAAACCATTCCTGCACGGCAACCCAATTACACTGATTTAGTCAATTACGTATGGTAGAGATCATATATCCGATGTGTGCAAGAGTTGAGAAACGCCTACCTGTCACGTGATCATAATGGCAGCACAGCGGTTTCAATTTTCGTACTGGCTTGGTGAAGTTCGCTTGCCGGCGACACCAAAGTTTAAGTTCATATGAGAGGAAGTGAAGTGTCGGCAAGTGTAGTGGAGTGAAGTGTAATTGGGTGAAGTTTAGTGAAGGTCTTAGGAACAGGGTGTCTAACATTATTAGAAGATACATAGATCACATGAGGTTTGCTGCTTATATTATGCGTATTGGACCGTGTATCATCTTGATATTTGAATAAAGGTAGACCAACTTGATGACACTTGCATTATTATGTCAATTTACTGCTCAACGTGTTTCGGATGTTAATACATCCACCTTCAGGAGCTTGCGACTACTTGGTGCGTTATTGTGTAGGCTGTATTGTGCTGACTTGAGGCGTGTTGGTGTTATGTAGCGGGATTGGCTGTTGGTGATGTGGTATCCGAGTGCAGGCCGAACCACTACGCACCAAGTAGTCGCAAGCTCCTGAAGATGGATGTATTAACATCCGAAACATGTTGAGCAGTAAATTGACATAATAAAGCAAGTGTCATCAAGTTGGTCTACCTTTATTCAAATTTGCTGCTTATATTGGTTTTTCGTTCATACTTTTTCATATTCTTTTGATTCAATTTTTTATCAATGACTATATGTTCTATGATTTGTACGTTTCTGTTTAATTTTGTAAAGTATGTATTTTGTATTGTTACGTTTGTGTATTCTTACTGTTACGTTTGTGTATTCTTGTTGTTATTTATGTGATGTTCTGTGTATTCTGGTTCGCTCTGTTGTTCTATGAATTGTTTGTGTGTAAATGGATATTGTACGACTGCCACCGTGTGTCTGCCCAACTGCAGTTAATATACCATATCGTGTATCAACAGCCACATAACTTGAGGATGTAGAACGATTCAAAAGTGCTTTAGGACAGGAAAAAAATGACGAGTTTCTGAACACGGCGATAAGCCTTTGGGCTATATTAAGTTGCTTCTTTCTAAAATACTCGCTGCTACTTGGAGTGGGGAAGTGTATCAATTGGGCAATTCCTTGATTGAACTACTTCGTCAGTTACTGTGTCCGCACGCCGCCTTCTTTAAAAACAGGGGAAATGGAAAATGGATATGTAACGGTCGAGCCGACATGACAGGAGAGACCATAACTGCCATATTTAGCCCAGTGGTATATTGGTGCCGTCGGAAACCGTCCCAACTGCCCTCCACAAATGTTTACTTGTTCACACATTTTGTTCGCTGAAAATCGCAAAATACGTGAATTTTCACTCTATGACACGATTTTCTTTTACGTTTCTGAATTCAGGTGTTCAGGCAATGTCGCTCGGTTACCTATGGAACACAGAATATTGCAAAACCACATGCGAACGCAAGAAGATCAACACACAGCAACTGGTCTCTCCGTTCCTTCTGTTTCCGCCATTACCTCGCGCGTATGAGTTTAGGAACAACTGATCGAGAAGTACTGAGTAAATCTCGTGCACAGATCACACGACACAGACACATCAGAACTTGCCAGAAAATAATGACCCTTTTTTTTCCCAGGCAAATCAAATCTACCTGCCAACCAGATATTCAAAATTTGTCGACATGTGCTTTCAGATATTCGGATGTGAGAAGGTGATGTCTTCTTCTAAATTCTGAAAGTAGGGCTTACCAAGTAAAACAGCTAAGTCCAATGCCCCGTAAGCTATGTCCCGATTTAGGGTATGACGATTAGGCTACCTCATACCACCCAGAGATTCGCATTCCGGCTGACCGAGCCGAGACTAGGCCGGCTGTCTCTTGAATGCAAAGCTTCACCATCCCGCCCGGTGCGCCTGCAAATTCAGTCGTATCTTGCTGTCACTGAGGCAGTTAGCCACTACAGGATCCATAAGAACATACAACGCAAACACCAGCACATTAACACAATAACAACTGCGCACTGATCCCTAACAATGTGCGAATATTACTAAAACATTCGAACAGATTATGTTCAATTTCCATTTCATTTCATGTGCCTAATATGTAGGGGAATATTATGGAAAATTATAACAATTACACTTTATCCACATGCCCTACATGCGTTTAATTCGCCATTAAATCTGCTGCTGGCGAAATCGGTGGAAGCATGTTTTCAAAAACAGAGTTTAAAAGTATTCAGAACGAAATCAGTGATTTCAGAATTATTCTTCGAAACGCTGAAATCACAGGATCATGAATGTACAGACTAAGACACAAGGGTTACAACACTCTACGCCAGCCAGCGGTACGCAAACGACGAACCGCGAGTAAGCCGCGACAGGATACCGGAAGATCGAATCACATGATACCTGTCTGACAAGCAATGCCACCACATACGGCGCCTGAAGATTTCGACTGAATAGTCACTGTAGATTAAAAGCAATAGTTGAACTCTCTATAACACACGTAGCGCATCCAAATCGTAAGAAACGGTTGGCGGGATAAAACGTTTAAACAAAAAATTTGAAATGTCTTCATTGCGGCATGTTGGTACCGACATTAATCTACATCTGCATAGTCGTCATGTAAATTAAAGCATTTAAACCGTGGGACAACCCTTTATATGCCCACATCGAAAAAAAAAAAAAGGTCACCGCCATGCCTCTCAGCCACCCCTGCATAACGTATTTTGTATTTTGGTCACTCTTCCGACTGTGGCCGGCCAACAAATACTTGAGATGGGCTAACAAGTGACAAGCGCGCGGTGCAAGTTCAGAAGAGAACGAAGGATGCTCCAAACTTCCCCACTTGAACTGTTACGCGCACCCAACTCGTTCCTCGTCACGCATATTTGTTGTGGCACCTTTGAACAACCGATACCACTTCCGCGAAAACCCTTTGTTCACTGCACCCTTACCACACACTTCAACAACCAACCGTGAACTTCCGCCGGACGAATATTCTTAGCAAATAAAATCGAGTGAGCGAGATTTTCATGTTTCCAGTTCAACATTTTTAACAGGTACAGCGAATAGGTAAAAAATGATTACACTGAGCTACACAAAACGCATGTTCTCCTTCACATACAGCATACGACTGGAATTAAGAAGAAGTGCACGTCACCTGCGCGGTCGCTATTCGCGGTCGGCTCCTACTTTCTGTCTGCACCTCTTTCAGCATAAAATAGCATTTCTATCCTGTAGATGACGAAAAACAGAATCCCTCGGAGAATCGGGGTTCGAATTACACACCCTACTCCCTGTTGACACGAATTTCGAAAACAAACACTATCTTCAATGTTGGATCCGACCATAACGTATGATAACGGTATTCAGACCTCATTACTTGCTAATCTGAATTAGCAAGAGCAGCCAGATGCAATGTTGGACGGCGGCATAGCTTGTTGACATTCTCACGTCAAACCGACGCGTAAATTTAGAACGCTCTTTCTATAGCTTGTGACCACAAGAAATTCAGTTACCACAAGACACAAGCGCACGGAAACATCTAAGTGAGCAAGGCCATGGGCATGTCACCCGCATAAACTGTCTTCCTACCTCACGTCTCGTTAAGTTGCACGGAGCAGGTTAGTGCGGCCGGTGAATGAAGTCATGAAGACCGCTTCGTTCACCTTGGAGTTTATAGCGGACCGTCAACATGAAAAATTCGCGTGTGTAGGCCTACTAAGCACCAGCTATAGTTACACATCGGCTTCTTAACGGACAGTACCGGCTTCAACTCAAGTACATCGCACGTGAGATTTGCAGCGAATGAACTGGCAGTGAAACAGACTCTTCTCCGAGGACCTTCCCGAATTTCTCCTCGTACCGTCATCCCACCACTATTCCACAATCGTATATCCCCAGGTGTGCGAAGGCGCCAACCAGGTAGTGCTTTTTTACATCCTCCTCCTGGGATCTTCAGTGAAGTAAATGTACTACAAAACGTCAATCTGAAAGTGAAACCCGCGTCAACGGCTATGTTATCGGGCTCTGTATGGCTCATAACCGGTAAAATGATTTCCGTGATATCGGTACTCTGTACACTCAGCGGCATATACTAAGTAACATTCAAAGTTCGTCAGCTAAGTGCAACACTTCAAATGACGTTACCACTTGTGAATATAAACGCCGTGTAGTATAGTTTCCACTGTGACGCAAACTGTTACTGCTGCTCGTGAATACGATATACTGTGATACAGTTCTACTGCCGCAATCTGTATATTAAACAAGCCCTATAACATGCGTCCTAGCAAATTTAGAAGTCCGTTTTCCAGCATTTCAGTCCGGCTTTGAAGAAAAGTCCATGGAACTTTCTGTTTCGACGGTACGGTTTTGTAACTGGCTTTCCGAAGCAGTGTATAATGGTAAAGTCGACTCATTGCCAAATTATGTTGCAGATTTGATTACTCGGACGTTCACGTAAATACGGTAACATATGTCAGTGAGCTGCTGATACCAAACTAACAGACGAAGTGTCGTGAGTTGATATGAACGTTGGAGTACGCGTATTGTACGATCTGGTGCGCTCTCAGGCGACAAGAACAATAGCACTCAACTTTTCGGATACAAATAACTTCAGGTCGATACGCTAATCACATGTAACTATATTTTAATTCAAGTACAGCCTCTTACTGCAAGACGGTGCAACATCCCACACAGTATTATGTCATGTTTGGGGGGGGGGGGGACCAAAAAAAAATGTCCCCACTTCTTTTTTCGGTCCGGACACCAGTGCCTTCTACGAAGCCGTTTTTGGT
>Ga0131853_10003037_pt1 | contig 30117 bp, 21 predicted proteins | sample TergutLab28metaG_FD_92764 | JGI IMG/M metagenome (GOLD analysis project Ga0131853, IMG submission 92764) | Labiotermes labralis P1 segment gut microbial communities from Petit-Saut dam, French Guiana - Lab288 P1 (version 2) (version 2) | ecosystem: Host-associated > Arthropoda: Insects >... | reverse complement strand
ACACACACACACACACACACACACACACACACTCACACACACACACACACACACACACACACACACACACACACACACACACACACACACACAGACAGGCACACACACACGCACACACAGGCACACACACATACACATATTCGCGCGCACACACACACACAGACAGGCACACACACATATTCGCACACACACACACACACACAAAGACAGGCACACACATATTCGCACACACACACACACGCACAAGCTTTAGGGCTCCTCTGAAGGATTATTCAGCTCGTCGCAGAGGCCGCTACCTGCACAACACACAAGAAACACAAACAGATAAATATCCATGTCCTCAGCGGGTTTCGAACCCGCGATCCCAGCAATCGAGCGGCCGCAGACCTACACCTTAGACCGTACGGCCAACGGTAAGAGCAACAGCATAATACTTACAATACAAAAATAATACTAATTTTTCTGAATTAAGAAACAAATTAACCAAATGTCGTAACTCCGTGTAATAATAAAAATAGCTAAACTTATTGATAAATACGCAAATTAATGAAATGATAATTCAAATATAAGCTTGGAAATTAAAATTAAAATATCACAGAAAAACAAATTAAATTAAAATGCAAATAAGTTAAAACAAATTAAATATCCAAATGCAAATAACTTTTTGAAGTGTACTATTTAACGACGCTGTCAAATACAGGAATTATATGGCTTCGGTAGTATATGGGTCGTTGGTGGTATGAAACAAGGGAAAACCGAATTATTCGGAGAAAAACCTGTATAACAGCCACTTTCTGCACCACATAACTCACACGGACATTGAACCAGCGCTTGACAAGCAGGAGACTAACTGCCCGACCCATGGCACGCCTGTAAAGACTGAAATAAACCTGACGTAGGTAATTCAGTATCCACGTGACTCATATGCCTTACACACATATCCAAATTCTGATGACTACGGAAAGCTGAAACATGTAGCTACAGTTCGGTAAAGAATTTTGTTTTACCGGCGCATTATCGTAACGCTCGCCCAGCAACTACAAAGGGAAACCTTAAAGGGCTCTAAAACTTGACCATTTTCTATCTCAACATAGCGTTCCAGTCCTAATGGCTGCCACCCCCTCTCCTGTGAGTTCTTATTTACCATGGCGCAACAGCCCCCATTGGGTCAAGGCATCCACATTATCGATGATTCATGATCACATTCAGACACACCACACTAAGTAGGACTCCTCTGGACGAGTGATCAGCCCGACGCATAGACCTCTCTGACAAAACACAACACTTACAAGAGACAAACATCCGTGCCCCCGGCAGGATTCGAACCCACATTCCCAGCAAGCGAGCGGCCGCAGACCCACGCCTTAGACCGCGCGGCCACTTGGATCGGCCTCCTGTGAGTTTGGGGGGACAATATTTGCCCATATGACGACTGCAATCGCACCCAACCACTTTGCATCTCGAGGACGGAAACAGAATGGTCCTACGAAGCGCCGGCAGGAACTTTCACACGATACTTAAAACTGCAACTTGTGCTCGGCAGCATAGGTGCTATTTATTTGCCAAGAATTCTAGCTCGAATCTAAAATGTAGCCCAATCCAATCACAATTCTCTTACCCGCCCTTATTGTAGATTCCTTCTTTCCCTTCTGCTCAATACTGTGATAGGCAACTGGTATATAAAAAAAAAAACAAGAAATAAGACGCTACATACTTGTTAATTCAAAACAGACAAGTTTCGTTGCAGACGTTCACTTCCTTTCAAAGTTGAGTGACAACAGTGTCATTTATTAATCACCATACACGGTGATAACATCTCAGAACATACAACTGTCATTAAGGTCACATTTCGCGTGATGTGTCCTACCGTTACAACACGCACAGAGCGCAGAATTGACTGCCTCATTTGCTTACCCGTCGCTCAGTAACGTCAGCCTATAACAGAATTTGCTGACTTTTACACGATCATCCGGCGTGCTACGTGTATGTCTGTACGTCTTCCGTTCGAAACTGGGACTGCCGCGTCCGTCATATGGAGGCAGGGCCAGGGATCTCTAAATGGTGGCTGTAGTGTAGGTCCCTATATGACAGCGATAACTAACGAGTCAATAGTCGAGGCATTTTGTTTAACCATTCTTTCATATCACACAGAATACTTCTGTCTTCCTAAAAAGTTACAAACGTGAAAAAAAAAGGGGGGGGTGACGATTTAGGTTCCGTCTGCAAAGTAGGCGGGTTTAGTGAAAGTTGTGCGTAGAAATACACTTCTAATTTGAAAGATAAATAATCTGTAACTTACGTTTGCTTCTGTAGAGAGAAGGAAGGGCTTCAGGAAAACAGGGAATGTAACTGCTTGTTACACATCACAGCAGCTGAGTTCGAAAGGACGATATGTCCGTTCTTCTGTCCTTTATTTTCAGCTTTAATACATACACAATTACTGCTATGTACTATACAGCTCCGGGGACACTTTTTGTGACCGCGTGATAAAAAAAAACTACAAAAATGTTACAAAAATCGTCCCATTTTAACTCTCTCTCTCTCTCTCATACATTCGGCTGTCAATACTTCTTTTCTCGTTCTCATAGAAGGAGGTGGGTATGTAGGAAACTCAGTTTCATACAAATGAGCAACCTCCGAACACCATTTGAGCAATTTTCTCACAAAAGAAACCTCGATCCAATATAAAGGAAACGAGTCTAGTTTACTAAAATTGGCAGGTGGGGGGATTCGTAACATAAAGGAAACCAATCCCGCTAACGTTCTGCGCCACAGAACAGGGAGACAGTGTCTACAGTTCTACACGCACTATCGTCTAACGACATCATGTGTCCCTCCTATTGGTTCAGCAACTTCATCGCTTACAGTCAGTATCCCCCAGACAAGTCTGTGTGAGGATGGACACTGCAATTCTACACACTGGGCGGGCGCAAGGAGCCCTCATTTCACTTCCGTCTAATTACACATTGTCAGGTAGGTCTAAAATTTAGATACGATCTGTAATTAAGGAGAAAAATATTTCATTCGTTTTAACATCACAAACCAACGCAAAGAGCAACACACTTCAAGCCTTAACACATCTGACTCATATTCAACGTCATCAGTACACATCGTGGGTCGGGCACCGACTGTCCCGCCCGAGGTATTCCTCAGATCCTCCATGCAAATGCTGAAACAGTACCGCATATTAGGTCATAACCACTTTATTCCAAATGCCTAACTAATACAGTGGTACCTCGGCTAACGAAGATAATTCGTTCCGGAATCAAATTCGTTAGCCGAAACACACATACAGACGGAAAAGATAAGCTACTGGAATGGCCCGACCGTTCATGTTTGCTGCTTTACGTTAGCGCGCGCATCCACTAAAACATTCGTTAGCCGAATCCATATTCGTTAGCCAAGTCCGAAAAACAGCGAAAAAAAATCTTCGTTAGCCGAAAAATTCGTTAGCAGGGTCACTCGTTAGCCGAGGTATCACTGTACTTCGTTACTCATGAAACATTCTACCGTTGACGCTATGTAGTCTGCACTGGTTACAGCATCGTGAAAATAACCTTAAATTAAAAACAAAAACACATCGGAAAACACTCCAGGCCTGCTCAGCAGCAAGTCAATCGTTCGAAACAAAATCCATCCCCACGGCATAGTAAAAAAATTAACACGTCTGAGACATGTATTTATTCATAATTTTAATACATACCCCCCCCCCCCCCTCCCACCGATTTATGCAACAGTTACGTTCCGTAAGTTCCGGCACGCAAGTAAGAACTGACTATACAAATGGTCGCCTACGTACGTAAGTAAAATGCCGTCCAGTTGAAATACGAACTCCAACATAATGAAACGTGATCAGACGCAGCATGACGGCTCCACCGCCTGTTATCGCACAGCAGTACTCTTCCACCACCTTCATCTCATTGCGCTTTCATTCCTGCAGGCAAAACTTTGGCGCATTATTTTTTTTTTTTTTTCTTGTTAAAAACTGCGGGCAAGTCGGTAGTGCAAGCTACGTACTTGGACCCCACCTACGGCTCGCGTTGTTTCTACAGCCCAGTGTCGTGTTAGTAATTCCGAGGGACTGCTCGGATCAGATTCTCCTGTTGCCTGAAGATGGAAGCTGACCTAGCTTCCGAAACATCATGATTTCAATATAGGAATACAGACGACTGATATGCCCAGGGTGTAAAAATTTAAAAAAAAGTTCACGGCGTAAAAACTGAAGTCACATTCTGCGTGATTTCAGGCTTCCGCTGCGAAGTAGATGAAACATGTGCTCTGTTCGGGGATAACACGCAGCGTATAGTGGTAATTCCTTACCGATGATTCAGTACAACCTATCGATCCCATCTGCAATGGTTAAAAAGTCCAAATATTCTTGGATTTCTTGACCTTTGAAGATGAAGGCCGATGGGTTGTGCCGAAACGTCGGCAAGTAATGCTCACTACACGCTGCGTAATATCCCCGAACAGAGCAGATCCCAAGGTCACACTCGTTAAATATTCGTAATTAAATTTTTAATAGACGAAGACATTATGAGCAATTGGACAGCATTGGTGGCACTCGGAAAATAGACAGCAGGCGTATATCAGAACGGAATTCAGGTATCTGATAACTTTCAGCACTGCCATGCAAGAGATAATCCCTATGTATACATTTTATACTAATCCTTTCAAGTACAGTGGTTACAATTCGTACCAGCTTTTTTAACATTACAACAACTCTGCGCTATGGCCACATAGAGTAACTCTTTTTTGTATGTTTTGTTCGATACAATAAACAGCGATTATTAACCGATTCGGCTTTGTCATCAACACGCAGTACCGAACATTCTGGTCTGCTGGGACGTGCCGTTGTGTCGTTTGGCGAGTAGTTCCCGAAGTTTCTTCATCTTATTCTTGCAGTGCTTGACCCTGAAGATGAAGGCACTACGACCCTTCGAAATTACATCGACTACTGGCCTTACGACACAACGCTACATCCCACAGGACTGGGATCTTCAGCAACACCGCTGTGAGAACCTTAAACCTCACACAGAACACCGTGTGTTTTCAGTGCCGTAGGAACGGAATCTGTATGCAATGTTCACACAAATTTCAGATTCTAGAATACGAATTAAAGAGCCAAATCTATATTTATTTCACACAGCTCAAGCGGTTAGCCCCCGGCTGCTCATCACAGAGGCCCAGCTTGAATTCCGGGGAGGTTTATGTGGGATTTGCGGTTTACTGATTGGCACTGGAATATGTTTTTCTCCAAGTAGATCTACTTCTTTGTTCTCCCGCTAATTACTTTCATCACTCCACTAATGCTTCATACTAATTCATCTATCAGGTACAATAGGCCCATTTTGGGACGCAGTAACAAGGCAGACTCAAGTTTCACGTTACCCGAACAAAACCACCACCACAGAAAGGACATGACTTAAGGCCTAGGTGCAGCGGGCCCGGAAGGGCTCGAACCCAAACACTATTCTAACACCACCACCACCACTACCACAACAACAACAACAACAACAACAACTCAAATTCAATTCTTATTATTGAGGTGTTGACCGAACCGCACCAATTCCAAAACTCAGCAGCAATATGCCCATAAAAACATACGCACAAAAACAAACAATGCGACAAAAATCAGTTAACCAACAAATCAGGGTTAAAACGAAAAAAAAATTACATTATTTTACAGAATATAACTTCACTGCCGATAAGGCCGCTTGATACGAAGCAACACGATACAAATATTAATGTAAAACCTCTTAAAGAATATTTATCTACTGTCTAACTGTTCGTGTATCAGCGTCTCTACACACCAAATTTGGAGGTGCTGTGCATCTAGACAGAGGAAAATTACTGCAAGGACAGCCGACATTCTAGCATTCCGAGTAGCAAATCAAAGACCTGCAGTACCCAAAAGGAATGAGCAATATTTTAAACCAAGATAAACGTCAATAAAAACAGTGCACAGCGGTGATGTCTCCTCTGACGTCAAGGTACGCAGTTAGACACTCTAATGCATTAGCTTAACTATAACGGGCGCAGGAAATAAACGATTAAGCCTATAAGAGACAGTTGCGAACGTCCGATGGATGCGTTCCAGCTTCGTGGCATCAATACACGTAATGGAGTTCCAGATAGCACAGGACTCTAATATATACCTGACCAAGGTAGCATGTAACCTCAGCAACCAATGAAGGGAACAAAAACGAAAGGACACAGTTCTAATAAGATCCAGCAACTTAATAGATTATGAAAATGTGTAATAATAATGATGATGATAATGATAATAATAATAAAGGTACAGCAATTCCTGGTGAGGTCTGGACAGGCCCTGAGGGTTCCAGGAAGCTGTAGCTCACAGATTTCAAGACAATCGGCACACGAAGGTGGTACGGTTATCAGCCCTACGCACCGGCCGCCTTAACACCCCCCCCCCCCAGGAAATATTCCTGGTACACATTTATGTTGGAGGCTGAGTCAACCACAGGGCAATAGTGCGGCCAGAAGGCTTACGTCAATAAAAAAAAATCCAATGCAACCATCAGGGATCGAACCCGCGACCCTCCGACTTATAGCGCAGTGCCTCAAGAATTGCGTGTCCCCCACAAATAATACACGCGTACTAATAAAGTCGCTCACTGCAATATACTCTCCTTTACACTCAGCGTGGACTGTACACAGCGAACGTCTGAACAGGCTTCAGGGTCCGCCTGGCGGTAACAAGGGGGCAGGAACAGTCGTATCGATCTTCCCCCTCCTGCATTCACTTAATAATGCCCCTTCAAGTCGACAGAACAAACAAAAAGCTTTGATATCCGCTACTTATTTCACTGCTGCAGGACAGTTGCTATTCATGTACAGTACATAAATGGACTACTCGAACTTTCTGGAGCATAATCTTCCTAGTCAAGAAACTCACCGTCCGTCACGCAATTCGCAGCTCATAACCATGTTCGCAACAGCCCGCCACTGGACCCTACCCTCAGCCATATGAGTCCAGTCTACATTCTTACAGTCTATCTTCCTATCGGCGCCGGTGTCTCACACTGCCTGTTATCGAGCGTGCACTTCGCACGGCGTATATGGACGAGATCTTTTTCAGATCATAAGGAATCGAGACGGATGTTTGTACACATACTAGGAATGGCAACTGTGGCGGTTTAACGTTAAGTATTTTAATATTTAATATCATATTACAGAAATGTATGGTTTCCAATTTTATGTATCTTAGCATTTTAAGACTTCAGTCATTCCTGTAAAGAGAAGAACTTAGATTCGCACGTTGCCTTACATACCCTTGTTATAATGACTCCCTGATGGTGGTACCTGGGTGCCGAAATATGTAGGAATTAGCATATGTCAAAAATGATGTATCACAGAACGCACATTTTGGATGACATATTGAAGTAAAAACATGCACGGTATGAACGACGTAAAATTTACCCATATGGCTGTCTTCCGGATCATATCGTGTTACTGAAGTTAGATACTGCTACTAAGATTGTTTTTATCAATTGCCGCTTGAAATTTCAACGGACTTTCAAGCATACCAGTACTAGCACAAGCTTGACAAATTCTACTAAACAAATATAACCAAAACTGATTACATAAAACATGTACATACTATTTAGTGTTAGTACACTAACACTACTCTTTTTGTATATCTGTTACCGTCATACAAACCAAATGAAAACGTAAATACATTAATTCCACTAAAGAAATGTCATGTAAGATCTCAATGGCTTAGTACGTTGGCTGGTGGTGCAGTGAACACTGCAAAGCTATTTCAGCTTTAGACTGGATGAAATTCAAATGAATTAACACAAATCCACTATCTGTACAAGCCCCCACGTAAAGGCAATTGTAGAAAACGGAACCCGAACCCCCCAACTCTACTCCCTTTGATGTCTCGCCGATATCAGTGGTGCTGAAATGTAGGAACTCACACCTAAGTACGTACTGAAAATCTAATTCCATGCACAAGATGAAAATCTAGTTGCAGGTATAAATTTCATATTCGAAACGTTTTGCAATTGTTTCCCTTTACAAACCATAGCAATGACTAACACAGGTTGCTTCAGCTGGACTCTAGACTCAGCACTCACCATACATAAAATCTTTTCCTACGGAGAACGGATTTCTGTACCTGGGCTGAGAGATAGGCCATAACGAAGAGTTCAGACTTTCTATACAAAGTATAAAAAAGCGCCTTATATGACTGTCACGCTACTGACGTCTGTTTCTTACTGACTGTCAGGCAGTATCAGCTGGCGAAATTTTTTGAAAAGTCGGTATCGGAAACTACGCCCCAAAATTTTCCACTAATTCCGATCTTCCACAACAATGCCTATAATAAAGTCCACTTTACTTTTCCCCCTTTTCCTTCTATGTCGTTTCCGCCCAATTGTGGGTCATAAGCACCCCGAATTAATGCCACAAATGTATTTTTTCACGTACAGGTACATAATAAACCATTCATGGTATTTATACTGTATACACGCAGCAAGTATATTTAACAAGTGTCTTTCGAAGTCTGTTTATACAGCACGATTATGTACAGCCTTTCTAATCTTGTATCATACAAAACCGATCTATGTTCAGCGCGGTTTCGTTTACAGCAACCACTCATGTGCTCACTATGCGGCAGTAAACACAACAGAAGTAAACAAGCAAAATACCCACTGCCAGTGGTACACTGGAATGCCTAAGGGAACCCAACAAACACAGGTCTGGCAACCAATCAGGAATCTAATAAATGTGACAATTTGTCTCAGTGCCTACAGCACTGTTTAAATAGATATTTATGCTCCGCCTCAAATAAGTAAACATGACGGATTATACACATGATCTGTGGTAACATTTACCCGTAAAACGCACGGATACTATGCGAGGCCTATAGGGGGCGCGCCTTTGTGTGTGGGGGGAGGGAACGGGGTGGCAGTTGTTCTGATGCCATCAGAATGCAATTTTCTACTCATTTCCAAATGTCCGCAGTGTGTGTAATAGTTCCAAAAGTACTACACTGAAAGGAGAAGTCAGTCGCAGACTTCCTAATATCTTAAGCTGCAGTGCGACTTGTATGTCGTATAAAATTGTATAAAGCGCAGGGGTGGACAATTGTATAAAGCGCAGGGGTGGACAATTTTCACAAAAATCTAGTAGGCACTAAAAAATTCTAGACACTAGTAGGGCGAAATGAAGCAAGTTCCATACGGAAATCCCACAGATACTATGCGTCATGGGGCACAAAGTTTATTAGCAACGGCGACTTGGCGCCCAGGATGTGTGCACCCCTGGCACTGTGCACTATCTAGTTATTAAAGTGACCGCACACCTACCCCATATTTTTTGAGTAATTATTAAAACTTCAATTACACACACTCTCTACGTTCATTTCACAATCACTGATTTGATAGAAAGTGTGCAGGCCTGCCAGTCGTCTGCCCAGCAGTAATACGTTCAGAAACAAAATAAAACACCCCAAAAACTTGGTACGACGGCAAAAGTAATTCAACGCGAAATAAGCACTGCGCTATTATAGGACAAAAAAAACAGTGGAAAATTTTAATATTATACGTTCCAAATCGGCCAACTCTTTGGCATCGGAGTCTAACTATAACCACGAGAGGCCAACACACACTACTTTACTTCATATTTCTATCCCGAAGATGGAGGCAGCAGGTTCCTCCCCGACGTCAGTAAACTACTGCCGGACTACACGGCGTCATATACCAAAATACAAACCTCAAAAACAGACTGTTAAGTAACTGAAACAAAAAACTGAACAGCTTCAAAATTTTCGGCGAACAAGTCACTGCTCGGCGGCTTTCAGATGTGTTTATGTCCCTAGATACATCCCAACCATTGTCTGTTAAAATGCGTTATGGGCGTGTGTATTTCTTTGCGGTCGTGAACCCCTTTTAATTAACGCCTGGCACAGCGTCCCTAGCGGAGGGCGGGGTAACTCGGAAACAGATGAGGAAGAATGAGTTATACACTCAGTGGCACAATAAAGGCTTCCCGCAAAAACGAATCATATGTGCTCACTTCAATGGGCCACAAACGATTAATTACCGTCCCATTATCACTTCAAACAATTGGATCTCTGCTTCTAACTTCCAGGCCTTTCTGCTCTAAAAGGCAGCAGGCGACAGAGCTGACGAAAAATATAATTGTACTGTACGAAAATCACTGTATCTGCAGCAACCCACTCGACGCTGGCAGGAAGGTTTGTTTTCGTGTTTGAAGTAAGGAGGCTGAAGTGTTCAAGTTACTACTAATATCAATTCTAACGGGTTCTGACGAGACACTTATACTTACAATAACAACAGAATTTCAGAAATTTCTCCATTGTTGAGTACTCTGAAATTGCTTCTTGGTATCCTGAAGAACTTATCGAGTCGTTGGATGTGATGAACTTCGGGGAGCACTTCATTCTTTCATGTTGAAACTGCGTTCGGCACCTAACGTGTGTCTTATTAGCACACTGAACAATTTTCAGGGACCGAAGACTATCTTTGGAGATTCAAATTAGATGTCTAATGGGAGATTTACGTCTTATTAGGAACATACTATGGATAAGAGTTACACAGGGTCTCGGTCTCGGTCTCGAACAGGCCGTTTTGAACGGCACAAACAGGTGACGGCAAGGCGAAGGTAAAGTAGTTCTTGTGAACTCCACGAAGCATATGAGGGTGGAGATACAACTGCACCCCTCTTAACCTCGGCACTAGATGTACGTGTGGTCACTTTTACGTCCCGGCTGCTTTACCCACGGGTAAAGTTCCGCCGCTACCCACCCATTGAAGAGGAGGCTGGGTGAGCCTCAGAGCCGGCCTGGACAGTTTGGAAAAGACGGAAATTTGTTGCCCCTTCAGGAAACACCTGACGATCTGCCACAACCACATGGCGACAACAGAATTAAAGCACGTTACTAGAATTGCTTTTAGAGATTAGCAGGTCTAATTCACCGGTAACACGAGGTCAGCGAAAAAGGGTTATGTAGAGCAGTATCTTTGCTTCGGCAACAGAGATTTCGTAATGTTCCAGTTTACTTAAAATGTATAAAATTCCCAGTTCCAGTTTTCATAACCTCAGCGCGAACAAACGGCCAAAACGTTATCCACCATTGTAAGTTCATCAAATTTCGTACGATTGACAAGCAAGCAGTTTTGCCTGGTTTTTATTACTTTATTAGCCGGTATTTCCGAAACCATTTCCTGCGTAACGTAACTATTCCAGGTACGTGTAGAGTGCTGTACAGGGTTACTTATATCGTGTATGATGGATTATTCCACTTATACTTCAATACTTTTTACTGCGGGGAGAGTGGCGCTGGAAAGACAAAATTAAAATAATTCCAACATTAACATCACATTTCAGAATCACAATGATGAACTGTTCAGTTTCTTTCTACAATGCAATGTTAACGAAGTTTTCACTGGATCCCAATAGAAATATTTCCAGCGTGGTTCCTACCTTCAGATGTAAGGGTTCGTAATATTACTTGTGAATCTGACACTTCATAATGTTCTTTTTCCTCTTTTATCGTTTATTTTCGGAAAAAGAAAACTTAGCACATACAAGTTCTAAGAAGCCGGATCTCCCAAAATCTCCCTGAAGCTCAATAAAATGAAGCATTTCTAAAACAAAAGCCTCATCTTGCATGAAAAATATGTAGTAATAAACACAAAACGCTCATTAACACTTTAAAACAGCTATGAAACGTTGCTTTTTTCATGAATATTAAATGAGACACGCAGAGCGTTCAATTTACCTCTTCATACAGTGACAGGAATTGTTGCCTGCATTCATTTGCTTAAATCTTCCAGCATAAAAAGACTTTTGATCTTTCTACTTTTAATTATCTTAAAAGAGGCGTCGAAGAGAAAAGCACATGTCTGGGGAAACTATACAGCTCAGAAGCTCAGAAGTAAAGTGAATAACATATCCACACAAAAGCGTCTTCGCAGGAAATGTGTTGGGGAGAGAAATATTCATGTCGTCGACAGCAGTTCAGAAGAAAAAAAAATGGCTTCTGGGGATGTCACTGGGTAATTGTAGTCTGTGTAATGTCTACAGTGGATCTGCCCCAAAATACCACAGCGAGCAAAGATACCATGAGAATGATAAATGCCAACGGTAGAACTGCGATATAAAAAATGTGCAATGTGACATGCAATACAAAAATTAATAATTTTGACACTAAACGAGTGGCATGCCATGAGCACGTGTTATATGTTCTGTACAGACGATTTATGAAATTCAGAGTTTACAACGTGCGGAATATCTCCTCGACGACTATGAATTACTGGTAAAAACATAGACGGAAGCGACCGAAAGTCTATTTTGACGCAACATTTGAACGATTTCAAGTTCTGATAGTGATGACTGGGAACTGACGCCGTGGAGCTTGGTAGAAATGTTCAAACTTTTGCAGGATCTTGCTGCCTTAGTCTTCTGTCCGAAGATGAAGGTAGCAATCTCCTCCACAAATATGGTAAACTTCTCTAACAAAATTAATTTGTTCTTATCATAAAAGCCAACAAGGTGCACTATTTCTCAACTTTATTTTGGTAAAGAACTCTGTATGTTTCGGACATATTTACTGTCCATCATCAGGTGTCTTAATATTGTATTCACAGCAATTGGTATTTGTCATACTAGTTACGTTGGCTGTCTGCTAGCGAGGTCATGATGATTCCATCCTTACCTCGCTACCATACAGTCAACATAACTAGTACGACAAATACCAATTGCTGTGAAGACAATATTAAGACACCTGATGATGGACAGTAAATATGTCCGAAACATACAGAGTTCTTTACCAAAATAAAATTGAGAAATAGTGCACCTTGTTGGCTTCTATTACAAGAATATATCATGATGCACGGTCCTCTGAAGGTCAAAATTAATTTGATAACACTAAAAATAACTATCGATATCAAATTCACAGCCAGTAGCTTCGAAATTATTGTTATAATCGGGATTCTGCACATATGACGATATACTGTTGCAGCTATCTGCAAAGCTGCATTTGTTCTCATAAGCGAGATGAAACCTTCTCACGACTTCGATAAAACCCTGCACCTCACAAAAATAAAACCTTCCCCCCAGTTCAATTTGCCTCTATAATTACAGAAGGGAGAGCTGGCAGCCTGCTAATCTGCCATTTGTTCGTCGACTGCACAGATCAGGCCTCTTAACTACCCATCGCCTCCTCGTCCCAGCTGCGCGGTGCGTCTTTTAATCCGTGGCTCGAATTCCGATGATGGTCAACCCGATTCGTCCCCAAGGCGTATATCAGGAACTATCTTAACCTGTAACTCCGTGCAGTTAAATTTTAACATGAAAATAACATTAATTTCATGCGGGTTTCACAGACCAGACATATGGTCTCGTTTCGGCCTTGTGCGGACAATATAGGCAAACCGCAACGGAGTCTACACAGCGATTAACCTCGCTGAATTGCCACTCTCACTTCCATATCCTCCTGACGGTTCTAATTATAAACAGAACTGAGAAATGGCCATCATAACTTAGATCAGCAACACATTACTGTGCACCCCTCTGTCTTCCTACCTACATACTTACCTACCTACCTACCTACCTACCTACCTACGTATCGACCAAACTACATACTTTTCTATATTCACAAAGCTACGTATCTAACTCCATGGAGCAGTCCGCCTGTAACTGACAGTCGCCAAGACAGACAAGAATTGCTCTGCATTTTATGTACCCCTGCAGTTCACCGCCACTAGACACTAAGTCAACTGCGTCCGGTCAGCCACTTCACACCTTCGTTAATTTCCACTTGAATATAACCTTTCCATCTACGACCAGGAATTCCAAACGGTCTTCTGCGATTTGTGTTAAACTTTCTGGCCAGGTCTATTTCCCATCCCCTCCCTATATATGTGTCCCAACTACCTAATCAGATTTGAAGCTCACAATGTTCTAGTTACAGTTCTGACAGAACGTACATTGTGCATGGACTTCCATATTAAAAAAGTTTGTACTTTGTTGCATGTTGCCGCGATGACGTAATAAAGTTTACAGCTGTGTGTAACAGCGAAAGCATCGAACTTAACACCGGTAAACTAGATACGTGGCTCTCACACAGGTATGGCTTAAATTTAAGATACTCTGGGATGTAAGGTCATGCAGTCTGGTACAGACCAAAAATTCCGAGGAATCTGCTGCCTCTGTCTTCAGGGATGATATGCAAACAGCAGGATTGCCCGCAACGGTGGTCCATTCCTCCACTTACAGCACGTAACAAGCCACGAGACTGCTAGGAATCTATGTCCCCGCTTCCCTCGCGGAAATGTTTTCTTTATTCTTCACGCAAGGCAGCTCAATTGAATTTGATCACGCAGTTTATATCAACTTCCATCAGTCGTTTTACAGGTTTTTATGTCTATGTTTTATTAGTTATAAAACACAAAATATTACATCATTTTATGAGGCGCTGTAAAAATAAACGTCACAAAAATGGTTGTCACGTGACGTATCACATTCAGTACATATTACAACTATCGATTGTGATACAAAGTGAATTACGTTTGTATGGCATTAAATTAATTAAGTGTCAGGTTTCGGATGGACAGCTTTTGTTTTCTACCATTTCAATATGCTATACGCCCGCCACTTCAAACCACATGAAATAGCAATTCTGGAACGATTATCATTCAAATGCACGTGACTAAAAACGAAATGTGACATTCAGGTGCGGCAATTAGGAACACGGATCGCTTACAGATATTCACGTCGGGAAGGACGTTTACATCATGAAGCAACGAACCGGGAACAAATCTACACCGGGGAAGGCAACAACGCGGATCTCCACACATGGATTTTGCTTCCCACCTACATTATCTGAGGAGAGTCTAAGGTGGCTGTGGAATTGAATATGAAGGCTACACTCTTTGCGGATATTACATCGCAGTCTTGTATACAAGTATGATTTTGGAGAAAGACCCTTCATCCACCTTCGTTCCGCCCTGACAAGGGAGGCAGAAGGCACCTTCGAAACGTTGACATCTCTGTACTAAATCACAAGTCCTCACATCACAGAAGACACAGCGTATAAACGAGGCACTGTTTCCGTAACAAAGACGATCATTAAAATTGTCAGTTCACACACACGTGTTAACAGTTTTCAAATCAACCCGTACAGACAAACACTCCCAGCTCGGCCCTAATGTCAGCAGAATCAAAAGTGGATAATTTACGTCAAGCAGCAGGTGACAATCTCTTCAAGTCGCAAACTTTATACTTCTGAAAATCCCTTTACTGTGTTCTACACGTTACCACACCAGGGTGATGAGTTCCGAGAATTTAAAGCGGTAAACCTGTGCATCCTCATGTACCTGTCTACTTTCCTGTGTGTTCGGCAAAGTAAATTTGGATGCCAAGGTAGTTAGCCCACCTCTTAATCGCACACCCCTTTGCCGAGACACACTAGATTACCGAACGCACCACGACCCGTCTCCAGGGACGCTGCGCACAGAGCATGCACATCAGACTACAAGAGCTCATCTGCAGGGCCCATAAACAACCCCCCTCCCCCAAGACATTCACGTATTTTGTTACGTGCACTCCTTAAGAACAAATCACTGCATATCTGTGTCTGTGTGTCTCAGACCTTCCTCCAAATATTGAAATTCGGGATATTTGTGAAGGACAAAGCACAGCTGGGCAAGGACCCACTTTTCCCATTTTCCCTCCTTACAACCCTCTCCCTATTAGAAACCACCCTATAAGACAGCCGGGACAGCGAACTCGGTATAGTGACTAGACTGAAGGCTGGACAGTGGATAAATCTGGTAGGGTAATGAAATTTATCTCGTCCACAGAGCGTCCAGACTGGACCTGGGGCCCACGCAGCCCCCTAATCAAAGGGCATCGAGGGCTTTTACCCAGGAATAAAGCGACCGGGGCGTGTATCTAACATTCGCCTCTGGCTAGTGCCAAGGTTAACAGTGAATGGAGCTATACCTCCTCACGTAAACACAGGGTATACACAGTAACTTTGCCTTTTACTTTAGCACCGACAAAATGCCGACAGAGTACCTTAAGACAGGGTACACCGGCTTCGTTCTATGCCTTTTCAAAATCTCTGTACCACTTGTAAGCATTCGAAGCCACATACTCTGAGGTAAATGCTGCGTTGCCGGGAAACCGAAGAGGGGCATAAAATAAAATGTACATAACATACAGTATTGCAAAATGAAATTTTAAGTTCAGAGCAGAACACATTGGGGTACAGAATTCTTGGTGAGGACCGACACAAATCACTCGAGGAAATCGATGGTACAGAGAAGCTTCGTTCGGACCAGCTCTTTAAAACAAGAAGGACGAGCTTCATTTGTCTGTCGTCACATATCACAGAAGACGCTTAATTAACCGTGGAACTGAACAAACCTCCTCGCAGACTCGACTGGACGTCCCCCAAATCGTAAACTGAAGATCAGGAATTGGAACAGATAAACTTTGAATGAATTTCAGCTTACTAAACAATGTGTCCTGGTAACTGAAAACGCGGAATACTTCTACAACAAATGAATGGTTCTACCCAGTAAATAAACGTAATGGTGTCCCTCTGCTGTTAGCAGTGACAACCTACTGCAAGAAGGACAAGATTCTCGTAAATGTTCAATAACGTGAAATTTTACTGCAGCTGAGACAGTATTTTATGCTGGTATATGAGCTAAAGCCAAAACCAGCGGCTGCGCGGTTTAAGGCGTGGGTGTGCGTCTGCTCGCTTGCTGGGATTGCGGGTTCGAATCTGTCTCTTGTGAGTGCTGTGTGTTGCCAGGCTGGGGTCTCTGCGACGGACTGATCACTCGTCCAGAGGAGTCCTACCGAGTGCGGTGTTATAGCGAAGGCTCGAAAATGAGGCTCTGGCCCACTAGTGACTGTTGCGCCATGGTAAAAAAAAATATGAGCTGTATATGCTTCCATTAATTCCAGTTACGTAAGTCCTTTCCGGAACTAAATATCTGGGGAAAACACTGCAGAAAATTCAGAAACTTAACGGGGTTGTGTTACTATTTTATAATGTTGGCCTAATTCCAGTTACTGCACGTTTTGTACCCAATATGCGAAACACAAAGCAAGTTTAAAACTGCTGCCCAATATACACGACATTTTACATGATCGTTGTGCCTTTAGAAGCGACCCCACACTCGGACACTTGCTTTTCATTTATTACAACTAGTAATAAGGTGGTGGAAGCGATAACTTGTGGGGTGGTAGCAACAGCAGCGCAGATACACAAATTCAGCAACCAATTGTAACACGAGAACGCAATAGTGATCACAGTAACAATGACAACGCAAGGAAGCACATAAATGTGTCCTCCATATTAGCTATCTGGAATAATTAGAAACATTCCGCACGGTGTCAGTCCGAAAGAACGCAGGTGGAAACTGTCCTACGTTCACCCAGGAAGGTCATTACGTACATAGAAGTAACTGCAAGTTGCCTAAACTACATGTCATGAAGTACCTTTTTATAAAAATACACAGAAACCTTTGTGTGTATGTTTAGTACACTGCTTATAATAATGTGCCATAAATCACACAAAACACAACTGTATGACTCCACATGTAAGCTTCTTCGTGCAAAACTCCTTCCAAGTTGGGTCGCGCGACCAACCACCTTGACCACGACAGCTGTTCACGAAGTTAACACATTGGTATCAACGGCGATAGAAAATGACCTCTTCATTAAAAACAGCGTCCTTAAACAGACCCACGATTTTGGTTGTCCATTCCATGCATTTTTTTTATCAGCGTACACAATTTTTTTTACCAACTACATGCACATTATTAAATTAGTACAAACATTAGAAGTTCGTTTAATGTTTGTATTAACTTCAGAATAAGCGTTTTGTTGGTAAACACACGTTGTAGGAAGATCCACGATTACTTATCGGCGTGTACAGGGATGGCGGCGCTATCTAATTAAAACGCCAATGACACGCGTCTAACTAGCTTCATGCACAGACACTCTTTAGAAGCTAACTGTCGCATAAATAATCAAGAAATTACCCAAGTTTTATGGAATCATAATATTCATTACCGCGTGTTCACCACAGTCCACCACTGACCTTAATTCGAACGGTTCCAGTCATCCTGCACTGCACTTCTAACATCTATGTAAATGAAGAACCTTCACACACGCCAGTACCTCCCACGTGATCTCTTCGTTTCAGGATTCATGACCAAATTCCGTATGCATATCTGAACTCTTCCACGTGCATTACATGTCGCGCCCATCTCAGCCTTCCGCATTTGATCACCGCAACATTGCACGCAGTATAAATTCTGATGATCTCGCCATTCTCTTGTTACGTCCTGTCTCTCGCTATTGCTGACATTATCCTCAGAATGTTAATCGAGAAACCCAAAGTAGGCTGGCACCATAAACCGCCTCTAAACTTCTGGTGGCATCAGAATGAAAGCTCCTTTGTTACGTCTTGCGCTTGTGTTCACCACCCATTTGTACAGAAGCCCCTAGAATGGGAGAGCTGACAAGGAATCGATCCACGATCTGTCTGTTGCGTGTCACTGACAAATGCCTACACTCTATCTTGAGCAGACACTCGCCGACCAGATAACTGCCACCCTTCCTTTCATTTTCAGGACCATTAGAGGCGGATTTAGAGGAATAAACCTCATGACGCGCGTTAACGTGGCGTCTCTATCCGTTTACGAGGTTCGGATATACTTCTGAACCGCGAATTTGAGTACGGCGCTTTATTTGTGTGAGAACACTTGAACCTGACGAGAAAGGTCGGACCGGCTTTCAGAACATTCCCGAACTGGAACTCGGAAACTGCATTATCAGACCTTTCCTGGCAGTCAGCAGTGTCAGGAAACTGATGTTTGTGTGACCGTGCATCACTGATACAATAGTATTAACAGCCAACTAGAAAATAATTTTATTAATAATTTCAATCAGCTCAACATGTTTCGGGCGATAATTTCGCCCATCCTCAGGAGCACTAGACTGTATTTACAGTTTGTGGTATAAAGCACCGACGATGCTGTCTGCTGGTCGCCAGCAGGCAGCATCGTCGGTGCTTTATACCACAAACTGTAAATACAGTCTAGTGCTCCTGAGGATGGGCGAAATTATCGCCCGAAACATGCTGAGCTGATTGAAATTATTAATAAAATTATTATTGTTGCATGTCGTTGGCTGTTTATATTATAGCGTCAGAACACTTTTGGGACAGCAGATACTTTAAACTATGTCACTTTTTTTGTCCTTCCGTCTGTTTTGATTCACCGTTACTAATGATACCACAAGTCGCCGTTTCCTCCGCAAACTTCGCAGTACATTATGGGGCACAAAACAGAAGAAATGAAACAACAGCTCTATACAGGATACTGTGACAATCTAAGCAACATTCACAACCAACAGCAGACGACAAAGACACAAGAATCTGTGGTACCTGTACACGTACTTCTGCTGGGTCAGCCATATCTTAACACTTCCTCGCTCATGTATTTACAATACTGCCAGCAGTCAATAAGTGGATGTAACATATGCGTGTAATCAACAGGAGCTTTCAAAACAATTTATAGAAACACGTTCAAATCTTCGGGGGGAGGGGGGGGGGAGAATAACTTGGCAAAACGGGTGAAAAGACACAAATATGACTCAATTCAGCAAAGTTCTTCTTGAGAAGTTGATGGTTGTACACTTGGTCAACAAAGCTTCAATACAGAGTTCACAACTTCTCGCCACTGTACTCTATCCTGTACCACTTGAATCCAATCCATATACCCCTTACAACCTTACACCACCTTCGTCTTGTGTGGGATATTTAGACGCAGAGCATGTTTCATCAACCCCCACTGTACTGTACTACTCTACTAATGCCACCGGGTGTCAACCCAATCGCAGTTAACAAATATATCAATATCAATATCCAAGAAATAATCTTTTCATTTCTCTTCGGACAGACCTAAATTTCTTTTTCGTATGGGTTTAAAACCAGTGCTGAAGCCGGTACAGGTATATGGCAGAGACAGTAAAGTACTGGTATCGGATTGCGTGTTTGAACACAGACGATCCAGTAGAACAGTGTTATGTATTGCAGAGGAGTAACATGAGGACGAGAAGTTTGACTAAATAACACCGTATTAATATTTGTGTGGAGAGAGCAACAGAGTGTGTACTGGAGAGAAATAACAGGTGGTGAAAGACAGGTGTCATGGCCGACTACTGAAAGGAAAAATATGGTACCAAAAAGTCAAGAAAAAGGCTCACTAACATTAACACTACATCGAGAAATTAATTTCAGTTGGGGTAAAAGATCAAATATAAAATGCTGTTCGAGGAAGCAAACAGGTGGAATAGGGGGGGGGGGCTGGAATTTGAAAGGAATCAGAAGAATATGTAGGGGAAAAAGATCCTAAACACGTATACTGGACTCTTTAGGAACTAGAAATTAGAGAATGAAATTTTTAAACAAAAAATGGTTAATTATGAATAAGGAAAATACTAAGACACATCATCAAACCTCAGATAAGAAATTGAGGAATATATTTAGACAAAATGAAGTATAACTGGTTTAATACAAGAGTTTTGTAAATATATATATATATACAGGTTACATATGAAGGGCTACTACCGTGACAACCCGGGGTTAAACAGCAGGTGGCCTCAAGCATTGTAAGAACTGGACTCAAATTATTATTATTATTGTCATCAATATTATTGAATCCGGTAATCTATTACTGTGTATTCCTTCTTCACGTGTTCTCTGTCTCCTCAGAGCCACGCGTATCTCAAACTTCATTCTGAACGTGCAATACTTCCCTTACAACTCCATTCCTTTAATGGTCCATTTTTTTTAAATTCGAGCTGTGGTCTAAGAAAACTAATTTTAAGACTCGCTGCATATAATCCTCCATATACGCCACGGTCTTTCACATGTTCTTCGTATAAGAGTGACCAAAGAAGTGCACTGCAATGCCAACAGGTATTGATGAAAATCCCCAAAAATGCGTTCAGTAACACAGACCATGCCAAGGTCAGGCGGTTGGTCACCGGCCTCTCATCATGAAGGCCTGGGTTTAATTCCAGACCAGGACATATGGCAGGTTTTCTCGGAGGACTTCAGGTATCACCTGTCATCATTACTCCATCAATAATCCATAAGATTTAAATCGGAAGGTCGCTGGTTCGATTCCAGATGGTGTCATTGGAATTTTCCATTGACATAATCCTTCCGATCGCACTATGGCCCTGGGGGTCGACTCGGCCTCTAACAGAAATGAGTACCAGGAGTATTTCTTGGGGTAAAACGGCCGGTGCGTAAAGCTGACAACCTTACCACCATTCTGGGCAATTGTCACGTAATCTGTGAACCTTAACTTCCTGTAACCCTCCGGGCACCTCGGGCCTGTAATGGGACTGATTTACAGTTCTACTCCTATGATTTGTCTATTACCGGCGCCAAATAATCTTTAAAAAAACTTCACTAACACTGCTGGATTCTATCACATCAACAAAGACAGTGTAGTTTAGACGAGGGTTTATGGAGGGCACGCAGGAGGAGGCACGGCCTATACCAATATGTCAGAGCCACTTGTCACGTTTAGGCTATAAAAGTTTAACAAGATATTGATTCTGCTCGCAAGACGGAGCGGAATGAGGACTTTTAAAGGACTTTTAAACAAACGCTGCCGTGCAACAGTCGAGTGAATAGCAGGCACTAGAAGACTAAGATACTGTATGGAGAATGCATAACGGAATGTGAATTGATATAAAAAGTATTCAATTGCCATGGCAAAAACCGAATTACATACATGAAGACAGTTCAGTACTGATAATGCTAAAACAAGAAACATAAGTAAGAGCATTCTTTAAAATACAGCGTAACTTCGCTCGCTGCAAAATCTTGGAGCAATACGGACTAAAGCACAGCACTTGCCTTTCATTCTTGCACAAATACCTGCACGAAAAACTGGAAAGTTGAATCTCCTCGTCCAGGAAAAAAAATTTTCTTACTACTCATGAGAACGGTCGTGGCTCACATTTTAAGACCGAATAACAGGCATTTCACGGCCCCCCAAAAAAGAAGATATTTTAACTTTTTGCGAAAGCGAATGCTTAAAAATGATACCTACAATCAAAAAATCCACCCATGCCTAATGGAAGCTAAATCCCACTGCGAAAACAGGAATCGAATTTAGATTAAACACAATACACACAAGCTGCAGGTGGATGTCACAAATCATACATATGTTTACCGCTATGAATCTAGTAATACTACCGCGCATTAGTTCACTTTCGTATTAAAAAAAAAAGTACTGCTTAAATGTTGATTTTGCCTCCTTTAAATCTGCTTGGTATAACCTGAAACGTTTACGTCGTTCAAATTATCGCAAACCTCTTACGTATCTGAAAAGTCTAGGGTTCAGATCTCGACCCCAAAAAATGGCTACCTTGGCTGAAATTCTGTTACTTCTTCGCTGACTGAAATACTGTTACTTCTTCGCTGGCTGAAATTCTGTTACTTCTTCGCTGGCTGAAATTCTGGTACTTCTTCGCTGGCTGAAATTCTGTTAGTTCTTCGCTGGCTGAAATTCTGTCACTTCTTCGCTGGCTGAAATTCTATTAGTTCTTCGCTGGCTGAAATTCTGTTACTTCTTCGCTGGCTGAAATTCTGTTAGTTCTTCGCTGGCTGAAATTCTGTTACTTATTCGCTGGCTGAAATTCTGTTAGTTCTTCGAAGTTCTTCCATGCAAATTTCGTGACAGTAAACTGAATACGGCTTACTAACGGCTTTCTTCCACATCCGTTTCAACACATTCCTAAAGTATGGCATCGCTGCACGAACTTTGACGATGCTCACATCCAATGAACAGAACTGCATGTAGATCTCATATACCGAGTTTGGCCGAAATCGGGACAGAAGTGTTGAAAATAAGGACAAAATTTCACTTCAACATATTGGTACAGCATGGCGTTCACTGCACCGATTTCAACGAGAATCATAATTACTCCACAGTATTGCATGTAGATCTCATATACCGGGTTTCATCGAAACCGGATAATAAGTGTAGAAAATAAAGGCCAAGCTTCACTTAAACCCTTTGGTGCAGCATGGCTTTTCGTTCACAGCCTTTAACGAAACACGTGATCACCCAACATTATTGTACGTAGATCCTATACGCAGAGTTTGATCGAAATCGGGGGAGATGTGTAGAAAATAAGGGCGAAGTTACGCCTAATTCCATTATTCAATAAAGGCACTTCCATTCGACGCCGTATAGTTCCTGTATACTCGCAGCGTCGTTAAATATACCATAAAGTAATTAAGAACTACAGCACTTTGCTCTTGCTCTAGCAGTAAATAGCTAACCAGTGTCACGTTCAACAGCTGCTGGAGAGATTCGTTTCAAACACAACTCGTAAGCTAAAACTTCAGGCATTCCTCCTCCCGATGTTACGGATACGCGCGGGCCGGGACTCTGCTTCCTCTCCCATCCACAAATACAAAGGTAAATCTTCAAGCAAGTGCCTCAGAGTAGAGAAAAGCCTGGTTAGACATTTGAACGAATCTGTTGCTCCCAATACCACGCCGTCCACGTGCGGCATCATCTCCGGCACGACTGCGATGCACGTAGCCTGGTAATACTGTTGCAGGCGCCATACCATGTTAGTGTCTATAGTTTTTGTTTTTCTGTAGGGATCTCCGACGCGCCTTTCGTTGATTCTTCCACGTGAGAGTCAGTTCACTGACAAGTTTCGACACGACAGTTAAACAAGCACACTTTTAACAACTTCCGAATTATTTGGACGAAGTGGAATCGCATTCCCTGCATAACCTTTCTTTTCTTGTCTTTTTCTACCGTAGTTTCAAGCTTCGAAAATCCTTCTGAACCCCAAATGTCTGCCTGTGCGTACATTCGCCTATGTACTAATTCACTTACGAATATAAACGCTGAAAATGTACGAAGTTTTCATAGCGGTGAAGATTCAGACTATAGACAGTTCTGGTCCATGGCAACGTGCAGTCAGTAGATGGTTAGCGGTTTGCGGGACATCCTGCCGCATGTACATATATGTATGTATGTAAATGCGTGTGTGTGTGTATAATGTGTGTGTGTGTTTGTGTGTGTGTGTGTGTGTGTGTGTATGCGGCAGAAAGGAACCTGTATATATAAACAACTATAAGGTGAACACACAGGGTGTCTCCAAAACATCGGCACAAAACCACAACTCTACACAGTGTCCTTAGTCCAGACGCCAGGAATATTATAGTATTCTAGACTGTGACCAGTATTTGCAAAATTGTACCAAAAATACGGTACAGTGAAGGGTTCTGTTTTCAGAAAAAAGTAAACTTTGCAGTCGCCGCATCAGAATCTCGAACTCAAACAACATGGCACAAAACAAGACTATGATCTAAACTTCCGGTAACAGCAACAACATTGCAGCTACTATAAAGTTTGGGGTGTTTGCAAAACGGTGCAACACAGAGTAGCATTGTAGACTGGTATAATAGAGAAGCAAGTTAGATCAATGAATCACAACAAGCCGCCTTCGGAATCTTTCAATTTTAAGCGTCCTTGTTAACTCCGAAGACGTGCCACATCTCAGACGGTTAGACGACGGCTACTCATCACGAAGCCTCGGGTTGAAACCCGAGTAATTACACACAAAGTTTGTGCTGCACAAGCACACTGTACCAGACGGTTCTTCCAGTTCCTTCGGATTTCCCACAGGAAACATCATTCGACAATTAACACCACAATGACTTGTCATATTGTCGCATTATCACATTCTCACTGTTTATGTGCGAACTGCTTTATAATAACAGACCACATGTCGGGTCATTGGCAAAACTGGAGTTCTTGCGCTATTTCCAACAACTGTCCCAACACGTGCACGCCAACCCTGCAGTGCTCATTAATTCTCTCTGTCTGTCGGTGTGTAAGCACGAAAGAACTCCAGAACCACTGAACGGTCTTTACAATATAGTATACTACAGAATACTGCCAATAAATGTAGAGTCGTTATCAAACCACGGTTCTTTCCGCTTGAATTAATGGGTCCACAAGAACACATACACACACATGAATTATGTGTGTGTAATTAAAGCACAACTGACCTAATTTAAAATGCCACACAGCCTAAGACTTCAGGCACTTTCCAACAGAAATGTCAACGGGCCGTAATGTTTATTAACTGAGACTATTTCCGGGGTGTATGACATGCAATCAATCCATCTGCAATCATGCTATTACTATTCGTTCTTCAAACGCGTCTCACAAAAATTCGCATAGAATTGGCACTGAAATAACTATCATGTAGTAGTACATGGGGATAAATAAACGTTTTCAGAACGACGAATGGTCACGGATTACACAGAAGTTCAATAATGATGGACTACACGGCAGAAAGACAGCTGCGCTCATAAAAATAAAAGTGGCAAGTGCAGAAGCGTGTTAGAAGTTATGAATCAGTGTATTCAGGCAAAGTGAACTCAACTGAATATGGGACATACAGAATGGTTTCAGAACTGGAGCATATAAAGTAGTTCGTCGCCACACGCGGGGGTTAGGTTCCTGGAAAGAACGTGACATGACGGGTGGTGAGACGAAGACCTAGTACGGAATTGGTGGCTACGGGAACCGCATCTGCTACTGACAATGACGGCACAAACAAAACTCTTGTTCCTGAAATAAACACGAAAGCTAAGTTCAGGCAGAACTCAAAACTTCCTTTCCCACTGCACAGACTCTTGGACCTACAAATCAGCTTATCGCTACTCTGCTTGTTGTGTTTGTGAAAAGTGTACTACTTCAGCACATATCCTCTGTGCCTTCAGTTTGTGGGATATAGCCTCGAAGTTTCTCACGACGGGCTACCATAATATTCAACCGCTACTCCAGCGCCCCCCTAGATGATTCGTTTGTTTATTTTTATACCTACTGATGCATGAATTTCATCTACAGGAATGCTGCCATCTGGTTGTGCAATAACGCATTACACGTTGTATGCTCAACTGTTTCTTCAGCCCCAGCTCATACTTCACAGAAAACGCAATGTCTCAACTATAAAACAATTTCTTCGACTTCAGCGCATACTTCACAAAGAAAAACGTTTGGTAAAAATTGGTGCCATGGCAATTAAGGCGTGACTCAGTCCTTCTCACTCACTCACACCAAGGGTATTATATAAGGCAGGTTATTGTTATTGTCACAAATTTTCGTTGAAATTTCTACGCGCATTTCACTAACTTCCTTGTGAACAACAAAATTTTTTGTCTTTATATGAAGCATCCCTGTTGGTATAACATTCGAGGTTTTCAGTCGCACACAACGCAGTCTTTTGCGAATGTTTATTATCTGGCAATTAGTTTCGCCCTCAAGATTGGTCATCATCAGGCCACCGTATTAATGTTCTTGTACAGTAGCCTGATGGTGAAGTATATTTGAGATCGAAACTAGATGTCAGATAATAAACATCTGCAAAAGAGTGCGTTGTTTGTGATTAAACACATTGTTATAAATCAAAGTTTTGAGTTATGGTAAATATTCCACCAGTGGTGGCGGTGGTGGTGGTGGCAGCGGCGGTAGTAATGGTAGTGACGACGGTGAGAGTAGCTGCTCACATCCCTCCTGTTCCGTCTGTATATTCCTTTCGTACAGAAATCAACAAGACAGGCTATGTAAACATAAGCATAAATTTAACATTGACGAGCGTTCGCATGACCACTGTTGCAGTGTAAAAGCAAAACGTATTACATATCCTGAGGGTGTGTTTGTGTTGCTTTAGTTATACAGCATGCAATGTGCATGCGCCGTATTATATTGCAATTGTGGCTTCCGGCTCTACCATATTTTTTCACATTATTTAACAGAGAACACGATTTTCAGAAAAAAAAAAGTATATTGAACATAAAATGTGAGTTTTGATTTTCTCTACAATTTTTGTCTGCAACAATTCCCATTCTAAGAAGAATTCAGCGAGACATGAGCACAAATATACATACGTCTTCAAGAAAATATTTTAATAAAAATGGAATTTTTTCTGCTGATTTTCGAAAAATACTCAAATACCAAACTTCATTTTAAAAAAAGCCATTCTGTGGTAGCCGAATTGTTCCAAGCGGACAGACAGACAAACAGACAGAAACAACGAAGCTAATATTCGATTTTCGCAATTTTTACGAACGCGCCTAAAAACCGCGTATACTTAAAACCAATGCCGCTACTGGTGCGAACAGCGTTTGGCGGAGGATTGACGAAATCTTTAATGATTCAATGATACTTACTGACAAATGTCACTTTACGTGTCTTAATCCTCTACGTGGATTCGTTTCGTTATCAACATTCTGCAGTACGTTTTAATTTTCCTCAATCAAACTTGTGCCAGCCAAACGTCCGAGTTACAACGGCAATTTCTCATTCGTACAACGCCTGTGTCTTAGTGTGAAACACAGTGCTAGGCTCGTATAAATGCGAAGGTTAGGTACACCCAATTTCGTCTGGAATCGTAAATGTCCATTACGTCAAATCCGTCTTTCATTGGACATAAATCAGTTGCCCTTACGATGTGACAAATGCAGAGAGAGCATTTACGTTAAATTGTTTCTATTCAAGGTTAAATGCATTAAATGTAAACATACAAAATTATAATGGGGAAACACACGGGCGAGAGAATTTTAAACTCAATTTCAGTATGCCAGAGGATAAAATAAGTGGTTCCAAATACCTACTTATAAAATCCGGCTCAATGACTACGCCAGTACCAAGTACACGTCACTGAAGTGGCACAGAAATAAAACTGTAGTGGTAGAGATGAATTTGTTGTTGTGCTTATTACGCACCTCGCGAGAGCTACAGCTCAACGCAAAAACAACTCCAGCACTAGGTGAAAGCGATTATTCAGCTTCAAGCCACGGCCGAATTACCTCCGGTGAAAGTCCAAGTTCAAGACTACAGCAGATCTAAGAGTGAAACCCCCTGTGCTCGCCGGAAACAGAATTCCGGTCTTACTGTGCTGGGAATCTCTACACTACAAACACTGATTATGCGGTACCTGCTAAGGTTGTATTATTACTGCCTTTTAACTCTGTTACTATTACAAATCACGCAGTTATTGTTCGGAAGATCCCTATTTTGCCTCTTCCTTAACTGATGTCTGGACCAAATGCGCAAGGATTTTGATGCGCTGACCAAGAAAAATAATCTCCCACGCTACATCAGTTCTCTTCATAGGGTCTTTCCTTTCATACCAAATTTGTGTTCGTTAGTAGTACATTTATCGGCTTCACATTCTTCAGTCCACAACTAATCTCAGCTATTAACAATTATCGTTAAATAAATCATTAGCAAACATAAACATACAAATATGCACCTTACGTGTTTAACTTGAAATGAACCACATTTCACGAAATAAGTATCTAACCTTGAGGCAGCACACGAAGTTTCGATGTTTCTTTCCACGCGTGCTTACGGAAGTCTGGCTTGTCGGTGCGTTTAAATTTGTAACCTAGTGGTGAGTTATTCTATTGCCGGGAAGAAACAGTTGGGGCAAGATGAAGTTTTGTGAAGGCCGGCTACTGAATATATGAAAATGCTTTACGATCCCAGGCTTTCAACTTCGATGTTTATACTCTCTTCCCTAGTATTCTGGGACAGTGACAATACCGCTAACTAGCCCATAAAACGAAGCAACACTTATTAATCAGTCAATTAAACCTTCGTTTCAAAATAAATCGTTACAAAGATCTACGAAAATCAAACAAGGGCAGGAACTGGAAGGGACACGTCAGCATCTACTGGATAGAATATTCACAGGAGGTCTAAGCGTTGTCGACTTGATAATGTTAAACCTGCGCTACAAGAAATTCGGGGGACGGGTGTGGAGTTAATTAGAATTGCTGGGGATAGGGCGCAACTGTTGCAGTTTGTAAATGTGGCAAAGGAGTCCGTGAATTGCTTAACCATCTGAAATATACCGCCACGCAGCCAGTTAATAACTGCAAGGTTGCATCTGTGTTAACGAACGACGGTGACACAACCTGTTTCAGGTGCGTTCGCAAAGTTCCGAGAAGCGTCTATTAGCTTCGTCATGTCTGTCCGCCCGTCCGTCCATTTGGAACAACTCGGCTCCCACTGGACGGATTTTCATGAAATTTGATATGAGTATTTTTCGAAAATCTGTACAGGAAATTCAAATTTAATTAAAATAGGACAAAAATAACGGGCACTTCACATGAAGATCAATACACATTTCTGATAATATCTCGTCAGTTCTTCTTATAACGAGAAATGTTTCAGACAAAAGTTATGGAGAAAATAAAAACACATTTATGTTCAGAGCTTTTTAAAAAAAAAATCGTGCCGTTTTGGAGATGTGGAAGATGGCAGAGCCACAGAAGACACAGATGACAACACGGCGCATGCGCACGGCATGCTGGATAACTATGGCTACAAACACTTACTCGGAATATGTAATACTTTTTGCTTTTCTACGACAATAATGACTGAACGAACGCGCCTCAATGTAACGTTATGCCTATTGTAACCGGCCAAGGTCTGTAGTTCAAACTTCGGACAAGGCGTCAAGAAGAGGAAAAGATAAACTGGTCGTCTGGCCATTATTACTTACTTACTGCATGGTGCAGAGTCCTTCTTGAGAAGCTAACTGGTTTTCATCTAGTCAAGAAATTCCCCGCATTTCACGGAACCCGAAGGTTCATTACTGCACTCACAAGCGTCCGCCACCTGTCTCTATCCTGGGCCCGCCCAATCCATTCCATATACCCACATCCCACCTCCTGGAGATCCATCCTAATATTATCCACCCATCTAAGCCTAGGTCTCCCCAGTGGTCTCTTTCCCTCCTGTTTCCCCACCAACACCCTATACACCCCCCCTCTCCAAACCTATACGCGCCACATGCCCAGCCCATCTCATTCTTCTCGATTTTATCACCCGCACAATATTTGGTGAAGAGTACAAATCATTTAGCTCCTCGTTATGCAATCTCCTCCATTCCCCCATTACCTCGTCCCTCCTAGGTCCAAATATTCTCCTCAACACCATGTTCTCAAACACCCTCAGCTTCCTT
>Ga0131853_10003036_pt1 | contig 30117 bp, 26 predicted proteins | sample TergutLab28metaG_FD_92764 | JGI IMG/M metagenome (GOLD analysis project Ga0131853, IMG submission 92764) | Labiotermes labralis P1 segment gut microbial communities from Petit-Saut dam, French Guiana - Lab288 P1 (version 2) (version 2) | ecosystem: Host-associated > Arthropoda: Insects >... | reverse complement strand
GAAAATTACCACTGCCTACTCGACTTGTCTGTAAGAGTAACATAGCTTCCTCAAGCATCTTGGAGGTTCTCTTTGGGGTTGAATGAAACATAATGCTGATAGCTTTTTCTTTTATTTAAACTCTTAATTTATGGCTTATTTGTTAATCTTTGTTATCTTCAGTAATACATATTAATTAAAGACTGTACAAGTAGTAGGTTTTAGCAAAGTGAAACATCATTTGCCAGTTTCACAAATATATTCTTGATCATGTCACACATCACAGGATGTGTGACAAACAACAAACAGTGCTAGTGAACCACACTGAATGTGGTATTTTTCCACTCATTCTTCATGCTTACATTTGCTGCATTCTCCTATCCACTCTCCAGACTTTGGTGTTGTCATGTTATATTTGTCATTCTCTTTGTGTGCAAGAATAGGACTCTTAAAGTATGTGGGGTCTAATTTTTTCTTAATTTTATAATTGAAAGTGAGAAAGCATGAATTTCATGATGAGATGTGGTATTTGGCTCTGGTCATCCAAATTTTGATGGATAATAGGGGGCTTTATTGAATGCAGTCTTTTGGTTTTTGATTATAAAAACCAAGCAGAAAGTCAAGAAGTCTTGGAAAGATCCCAAGTGCATATGTAGTGTGAATTGTGTGGCTTATTATGTTAAATGGCCAACATTGTGTTCATCAGTAACCAGTTCTTGTTTATTTCAGGTAAAAGCTTCACTGTCACACAAGAGTCATAAACGGAACATAGATCGAAGCACCTTTGTCCATAAGTGTGATACATGTCACAAGTGCTTCCAGAAACCTAGCCAGTTGGTCCGACATAAGAGGATCCACACGGGTGAGAGGCCATATAAGGTATGGTGATCCGAGTGTTTTTTGCTTGTATCTTCTTTTATTCTTGTGAATGAAAGAAAGAAAGCAGATACAGATGCTACATGATAACACTGAAGTTTTCTTACATACTGTATATTTTCTGAATTAAGTGTTCATACAAGATTGAAGGGCTTATGTTTTAGAGTCAGTAAGATTGGCTGGAGTATTGTTAATTTTATTCGAACTTTTATGTCCAAATACCTGCCTGTGTATATTATTATTTTCAGCTTAGTGACTAAATATTCTTCCTATGGAAGTGTCACATGTTAACCAAGTTCTTGAGACATAAGTGGCCAACACCATATTTGGGGAGAGAGGGTAGTTTTGTCACATTGTATCCGTATCCTTGATTATTTATGTTATTGTGAATTAAATTGAAGTAACCATCTTTTTAAAGAGTTGTTGATGTAAAATCAGTCTCTCTGAATTGGGATTTCAGGAAGTTCAAAATCAGGGGATTATGGTGTAGTAAACCCTTAGCACCTGAGGTCTCCTGAAAGAATTAGGCTGGTTGTGAGGGTATGTCAGGGAATGTCTTTACTTTCTGTCATGGCCAGAAACACTTTGTTAACTGTAGGAACATGGCAAAGCTGTAGCATTAATAAATTTGGAAACGCTACTTGGCAGGAGATTGAGTACACACCACAAGGTGCACACCAGAACACATGCACCAAAAACTTAGTACCTGTACCCTGTTATGATACTGATTAATTACTACTTCTTATGTAACTTAAGGAATAAAAACACCTGTAGTCATTCACATGTTTTTGAAACATACTCTATAATTAAAATAATGAATCCAGTATCATCAGGGTGAAATGTGAAGGGAATACCATTAGAACATCAAACTGCAGTTTCCTCCCCTGCTTGCTTCCTTGTCCTTTTTCTGTTCATAATGATTCTCTGTTTCATAGAACACTAAAAAATTCTTTAAGTTATTACAGTATCATTAAATAGCCAATGAACAATCCAGTCACTTGGGATGTGTGTCATCAGTGCTACACATTTCTTTGTATAAAGACACAGCTACGGAAGTAAATGTTTCTTTCTAATTTTCTTTTAATAATTTAACCGAAACTGTGTAAAAGCTTGTGTTGTTTCTTATTTTAGTGCCAATTATGCTCAAGGGCTTTCAACCAGAAAGGCTCTCTACAGATTCATATGTCCAAACACAATGGTATTAAACCATTCCACTGTGAATTTTGTTCAGCTGCTTTCAGTCAAAAAGGTAAGGAAGCGCCTTGTGTTACAGTGTAGTAGCCAGAAGATTCATGATGATGGTTACATATCAGGACATGGTTGAATTGTTCTAAAGGTGTTGTATTCTTCTGTGGCATTCTTCTTGGTTATGTCAAGAATTAAAGTACTTTTTCCAGTTACTGCACAGCTGTCTGATTCATGAAGTTACTTACTACATAACAAATTGTAAGGAATGATACCCCCTCCCCCCTCTTTCCACCCTGTAATTTCAATGCATATAACCAAAATCAGCCCAAAACACATGTGACCCCGTATTCTAATACTTATTCTCTCCATGTCCTCCTCCTTAAATAACTGCCGCCAAGTGGTAGGTCAAAGACATAAGAATTTTGTTTGTTTGTTTGGGTGATATTTTGGACATGTCCTTTGTCCCCCATATTCCAAACCACAGCATTTTGGAAACTAGCCTGTTTCCTTCTTTAGGAGGCAGAATAACATAAGGAATTTTGTTCTGTTGTACCCTTTGGTAGAACTGTTCTCTACCTTCATTTGTGGAATGAGAGTAGATGTGCTAAGGATTCACTTTTGTTTTTAGGAATTTGTTTGTTAGTACCTTGATTCTGACTTAATATCCCAAGATCATCACTGAAGTTAATTTGTTATTGCATGGGTTAACTTCCCTTCCAGGTAACCTCCGTGCTCACATAGTACGAGTTCATACAATTCCAAACTCAGGGGAACAGGTCTATAAATGCATGGAGTGCCCATGTGTGTTTAAAAAACTGGGAAGCCTGAACGCACATATGAGTCGAATGCACTGTGGTGATGCTTCGCAGAAGGTAAGACTGTAGTCGAAGAGAAGCATTGTGTGTCAAGGTTTCCCAAACTTCAGTTTTCCATGAACCTCTTCCTTAGAAACTCAGAATACACAAATCATTTTTCTTGTTGTGGAATTCTCAATGTTCGTATTTCCGTCATTCCTTCCACCCCTCAATCGTCATGCAAGTTTTTTTTTATTATTATTATTATTTTAAAACATTCCAGAAAGTATTTACCTTTTGACACCAAGCCTTGTACTGTTTTAGTTAGACACTCTGCTTTAATATTTTGGGAGTCTCAACCTACAGCCTACAGCCCAGCTATCGTGACTGGAGTGGTTTTCCTGACTTTCTCCTTAAAATGGTTTAATGCAACCTTAAAATAGGCAAGAATTTTTTCCCTCCTCATTTTTTACAATTAATTCATCCATCATTCATACTCATACTGCCAGTCACTGTTGTTATCATCTTTGTGCTTGGAAGTGCACAGTAACAGTAAAAAGCTCTTCTACCCTGAAATGGAGGTGGCAGATTTGTCCAAAATGTTGGAAGCCAGCAACCAAACAGTGTGGTGTTACTTGCAAGAAGACAGTAATCTTTTGTATTGTACTTTGTGTGAGAAAATGAGGTTAGTAAAGTGATATATTTCAATTGCACATTTGATATAGGGAACACAATTTGTTATAGAGTACAGCAGTGTCATATGCCCTGATTTTTTATAATTTTTTTTTAATACTGCTGGTTACACTGTGTATGACACTGCCACATATGCGGCCAAACTCAGCAGTCAGGCAATTTCATAAAAATCACAGTCTTTTGGCTGATATGCACAATGTGCAATGAATTACCATGTTTGGACAAGTGTTGTCACATATTTTTTGTCCTTTAAATGTTAACCATAGATTTTCTAGATATTTTCCACCATAGTCACCAAACAGTAAGAATCTACTTGTTTATATTTTGCTGTTTTTTTTTTTAAGCTTTGGGCAATGGACATTGTCCAAACATCAGTCATGACTGTTACCATGTACCACAGTCAGAACCCTTAATGTTGTGACTCCTTAATGTTTTTACAGCAGCGTAATTCAGATCTTCAGTCTTCTGGGACATGGTGTCAGGTCCCAAAGCAGTGGAGACATCCTTGAATGTAACTCTTCACTTCCAAAACCATTACAAATGTTACAACCAGTTTGAAATTTCCTGATCTGTTATAAAGATTATGATATAACAAAACATTTTTCTTCCCCCTTCTATTTCTGTGAAACATTTGCAGTCCAATTAGTTTCATTAGCTTGCTGTCATAATTTTTTACTTATTGATTTATGACAACTGTAAGAACAGGTAACACCCTCCGAATAAGTGGGAAAATGCGACATTCTTCCAATTAGAATTCAGTATATTATGTAAGTGCACACATTCAGTTATGAAGTGTTACAACATTTTCTGAATATGCTTTCATTAGACTGAAGGAACGGACACCTCTGATGCATCCCACATGGTGAATGTGCGAGCTGTGTTGTCACAGTTAGCAGAACTGGAAGCAGATGTAGCAGGAGACAAAACCAAGATACTTGACCAACCAAGTGATGCAGATATCCTGCAGCAAGCCTTGGTCAATAGTGGCCTGTCTGGAAAGGATCAGCCTGCTGTTCAAGGTGATGTATTGTTTGCTCACATAATTAATTTTTTCTTCTAAAATGTTGTGTCCATAACCTTTCATTGCTGTTTTCTGTTCCTGTCCATAAGAGTGAAGCATTTTCTCCAGAAAGCTGATGATGAGCACCTTCAAGTTAGTGGTTTTATATATATAGATATATAATCACTAATATGGCTGCATGTTTTGTATACTTTTGTTTAATTCTGTAAGTTATGTATTCTTATTGTTATGTATGCTCTGTTCTGTATATTCTGTTTTCATTGTGCCAACTGGCATTCTTTGGCTACCCTGACTGAGGTTTGTCCATGCTTTTTCCTCAGTTGTAAAGCAAATGCCAGGGTATAACTCGCAAAGACGGGGCACGGCCCACACTCTTCCCATTTAGTTAAATGTGTTGTACTATGTATTGTTTGTGTCGATTGTGTTGTTCTATGTATTGTTTGTTTGTAAATGTGTACTGTACTACTGCTACCAGGTGTCAGCCCAATTGCAGTTAAAAAATAATCATATATATTGGTAATTGAGGGCATAACTGTTGTATTTCCAATATACACAGCTTTTAGTAGAATGAAATTTAAGATGTACCAACACTGTTTGCTTCAACATGTAATATTTCTTAAACCTTTCTCCCAGTTCAAAGGTTTATTCATATACTTAATTATATTTGTGCTCAACAAATGTTGAACATTTAGCAGTCAAGGACACACAGTAGCTCAGATTTGATCAGAAGTGGATGTACAGTATATGTGCTTTAGACCTGCAATTTACAAGTACATCCACCAACAGTCTTGAAAAATAAATAGTTTTCTTGTTCATAGCATTTTACAGCCTTGAGACACATTTTTTCTTGTCTTCTGTGAATGCATTGCTAATTTTTAGCCACCCTTCACCTTGAATGTGTGTCTGTATGTGATTTGCTATAGTTATACAGTGCATTTGCATCCCACTTTTATTTAATTATAAATTAACAACAGACAACCCTGACAGAAAACATTGGTCCTCCAGGATAGCTGGGAGTTGGGCATGAGGCTGACAACCCCATCCTACAAAATTTATTGTTCAGAAACCATGTAAAGGATGCCGGCGATGGAGAACGAAAGCATTGCCTAGAGAGGAATGGGCATCAATTTTAGGGGAAGCCAAGGCCAAACTGAAAGGGCCGTAGCGCCATAGGAAGAAGAAATTAACAACAGTCTTGTGAGATTTGAGGTTCCTACAGTGATGTTGATGAAAATGCATGTCTTCTGTGATATTACACTTGCCACTTCGTAAATAATTACCCAAATTACCAACATTTCAGAGGCAGCAAGCTCTTCCAGAAAGTTGGAAATTGTTTCCTAGTCAACACAGCATCATGTTGCAGAAGACTTTGTTCTTAAGTTATAACCATCAATACATGTTTCGTTTTACAGTTACAAACGTACATGTTTTATGTGGCCAGTAAATTTGCTTCTGGCTCTTAAATGTGATCAAAATATTTTTCATGGCTGCATTTGTGTTTAAATGACAATACGATGTTGATGTTCTCAAGGATATAAGGGCCTTTATCATATGACATGTTAAAAAGCATTTAGGTACTCAGTTTATTCAGGGTAAAAATAAAATAAAAAATAGGTGAATACATTCAAGGACACAGTAAAGCTTAATAACTAATGAATTCACTGAATCCATGCGTTAAATTCCAACTTAGTAGACACACAGTTGTCATATCACATGTCTTTAATGGAATCCAAAGGTTTATTGCCCTTTTCACAAGAGCTTATCCTGAGCTATAAGAATTCACTTCACAGTTTGCCACCCTACTTCTGTAAGATCTATTGTAAAGAAAACAAAACTTGATAACAACTTCAATTTATGGATTTTTATTTTTGTTGTTGTTTTAATTTAGGAGAATGACAGGTGTCTCTGCTTGAGAATAATTGTCTTGTAGAAAAGTAGGTTATGAAAATATAGTGCAGGGTTTGGTCCAGTGGTGGGATTGTGTCAAAACCATGATAAAGCTGTGGATAGCTTCACTGCAGGGAATTGTGAAGTATTTTACTGACCATCAGCTGTTCAAATGTTGCTGTGTGGCATGGAGATCGTTAAGTCTCACTATGAACAACCCTTTGCCTGCAGGACTGCGAGATGGTGCTTCTAAGCAGGAAAGCAAAATGAAGGATGGTGTCAAAGATGAGAGTGGAACAGTTCGCCAACACAAGGACACCAGCACTACTAGTTATATCACACTTGCTGACAGAGGACTTGATGGAACTGTGAGGTACACATTTTAACCCTGCTTTTCTTACTTCTTATTCTTAGTCTTGTCTTCCTCCTTCTCCTTGTTACACTTTTCCTTGGCATTACAGCTTATTCAAGTCAAGGCTTCTTCTTTTGTAAAGGTTTTCTAGATGCTAAAGGGATTGAATTCCTTGAATAGATAACCAGACCATCACAGAGCCTCTTCTGTTATGAAAGTTCACTAAAGAACAGGAACAAACAACCCAAGCATGGTTTTAAACAGCATTGCCAAAGAATACAGTTTTATCATAATTGATGCTGTCATATTAAGATGCAAGTTTTATCCAATGTCCATTGCTCTGATTGAGTTTCATTACCTGTGTTGTCTTTTAATTGTGCATGCTACTTCTTGTGCAGGTAATGCCAGTTCTCACATTCCAGTCTTCTCTGTCTCTCCCTCCATCCTTCCATCCACCCTCCCACCCACCCACCCATCCAGCCATCCATCCAATCATCCACCCATCCATCTATCCACCCAACCACCCACCCACCCAACCGCCCATCCATCCACCCATCCATCCATCCACACACCCAACCATCCAACCACCCATCCATCCATCTAACCACCCACCCATCCATCCACCCACCCTTCCATCCATCCATCCATCCAACCACCCATCCATCCATCTAACCACCCATCCTTCCATCCATCTAACCACCCGCCCACCGTTCTTCATTCCAAAGGCCTGTTGCTTCTTTCAATCCCATTGGTCGTGTTTCCATACGTCTTCCCAGTTCCACATTTTGTTCATCTAGCTTGGGTCAGACACTTGTTACTAATGTCTGTATTGTATTGACCATTTTATTTCAGTTGCATCATCTGTATTTCCCTTCACTCCCATAATCTGTTTAATGTCTGTAATCCTAAAATGTTGAAGTACTGATGTCTTGGGGTTTTGTACAAAATTATATTTGAAAGACTTCCTGTCTGCCTTCATCTTTGACACATCTGATCCACCACATGAATTTATCACATTTTTTTTTTAATTCTCTCTGTCATGAAACTAAATACACCTGTTTTGTTAAAAATTGTATTTACCCTGTCATCAGCATTTTAATTCTAATTCCATTAATTTCCATCTGTTTGTTATGTTCTTACTTCTCACACAGTATGAGAATGGCAGTTAAATGAAACAGAATTATTTGATTTGAACTTACTAGCTGACCAGAAAATACTTTTTTTTTTGGTAGGTTTTAGTATTTCATCTACGTTCTTGCAATGTTTCAAATATGCATACATACTGAAACAGTTAATTGAAATTTGCTGTAAGGCAATTACCTCAGGCACCCTATCAACAAAGGAGCTGTGACTGGGGTTGCATGTCATTCAGTCTGCATATCTCCCCTAGCTCACTTCATCCACATTACCTCTTCCTCTTCAGCTAACTGAAGTTCTGTTTGAAAGAACGTAATTTTGGATGTCTGAAAGGTGTTAAACAAAATATGGTACAACACTGCATTTGATTAAAGAGAACATGTCATGCAGTGTTGTCTGTCAGCAGCACAAATTGCAGATGTGTGTACTTGTAGAAGAAACTTGTGTTAAAAATTACATATTTACTTTCTTTCTCATAAGTATTTGAGTTTTCTTTTTGTAAATCCAAGAACTTTTGGGTCAGAGTTCATATTATTTTGTCTAGTGGTGTATATGTTGTAAATTTTGTCTTATGAATGCAGGAGATACATCATTCGGCAACGTCGTGTGGGGACAGTTCGATGGCATCAGTGTTCATACTGTTCTAAGGAATTCAAGAAACCATCAGATCTAGTTAGGCATATCAGAATACACACACATGAACGTCCATACAAGGTAACTGGACATTTGGTTCAAAGACCTGAATTTAAGTTCCATAAAATATGTGTTAATATTTGTGTTAACCTTACCATACAGCATATATATCTCATTTATGATGAACCATTATTCTACAGTAAGAATTAAAATCGTGTGTTGACACCTGAAATGGTACTCATTGAAGTGTTTAAATTACATGAGATTCAGGCCTAATGCCATAAATTTGTACAGCATGATCATTCATATTAGAATATGCATTAAGGCACTAAGCTACAATTGTCTGTATGTCTGTTCACACTAAAACTTTTAACTGAAATGACATACTTCATGAAAGTCAAACACAGGTGATGACCAATTTTGCTCTATGTTGATTGTGTAAACACTATATCTAGTATAGAGAATATACCAACACCTAATTCCATAAGGGGAGCTGTGGTAGTGTTGTCACTATAACAACTATGCTATGGGCTGGTTGATCCAGGGTTCAAATTGCAATAGGGGCAAGAGATTTTCCTCTTACTCAAAATATCTCTACTGGCTCTGGCATCCACCCACCCCTCTGTTAAATCAATGCCAGGGTTTTTTGTGGGGGTAAAGTGGCTAGGGTGTGAAGCTAACTGCTCACCTCTATCTAGTACAGAGGTTAGAAGTGGATAGAGCTATGTCTCGATTTCTGCTATATGCCCTCATCGCATGGACAGGGACATCTGTACCTTTTATGTTATTTAATAAGAACAAGTCATGTTGTTGACATGGAGGAAAGTCCACTGTCTATTTCCAAAAGATACATCACAGCAGTATTGTATAATTATTATGTGTGGAGTGGAAGATATCTGTCACATCTTGTTGCTGGAAATGAAGGTTTGGAACTGCTGTCTCATATGTTGTACTGATATGAATTTGGCAGAATTACATTCAGGTCTTTCTGTTACAGTGCACTCATTGCTTCCGGTCCTTTGCTGTTAAGTCCACCCTGACTGCCCACATCCGTACACACACTGGTGTCCGGGATCATGTGTGTTATATATGCTTGAAGAAATTTTCTTCTGCAAGCAGTCTTAAAGTTCACATACGGTAATCTTGTAACACAATTATCATCCCCAGCTGGTTTCCTGTTATTTGATACAATATTTACTACTAGCAAGTTGATATCTCATTGTCAGTATCAGATACGTAGTGTGAGTTGCTAAGTTTATGTTAAATCCAGAATTCAAACAGCTATTATTTCTGCTGTATCTGTGTTGTGAATCACATTGCAATACCTGAAGAAGTCATTTTAACACAATACCCACTAGCAAACTAAACATCAATTAGAATATTTATTTCCATCACTGTTGTCTACCAGCATAACAGTAGTACTATGACAAAGTAAAATACTGTGGAAGGGGAAATTTTTATCACAGTGGAGTAGATCAGAAATTTGTAGATATGTCTGCATGTTAATTGGAGCCATCCAACAATGGCAGTGAGTGTTTCCTTTTTGTGTAAAAATAAAACAATGACTATTCATAAAGATGGTAATACGTTCATATTGAGCAGTCTGTTGCCTGTGTATCTACAATGGCCAGCTAATTTGTAGCAGGGCATACTGCAATGCAATTTTTTCAGCTAGCATAACATACTTTGTTGTTGGCAGATTTTGTAGAAATTTTGTTGCCTATCTTGCAAGAAAGTAGTAACATTGGAGAATACTTTTGCAACATGCCCTTTTGTTGGAAGATACTCTCTCTACTGGCAACTGTAATGCTCAGAAATGTGAAGCACCTTTTATCTCTTTTGTTCCTCTTTAACATGTTGAGGTAATTTTTGTTTGTCCTGGTTCCATACGTGACAGACTTGTGTAGAACAATCATCTACTGATATATGTGGAGAAATAACCTAACTACAAACTCTTAAACCCAGCAGAACACAAAAGTCAGTTGTTGAACTCCAGCTGGCTATGAAAAGTGCCACAGAAACAGAAAACTGCCTTCCTTCTGTGAATGTTTTTAGAGGCACCAACTTGACTTTATATGAGTGAAACATTTGAGCAGGAAGGTTTGAAGATGCATTTCTTCAAATTGAATTTGTGTAAATGTTTCATTGTGACTTTGTTTTCCACCAGGATGCATACAGGTACAAAACCATTTGCATGTCAGCTCTGTGACAAGACATTCCGAACCACAGGTCATCAAAAGGCTCACATGTTATCTCATACCAAAGAAAATGGTGGAACTACAGAAGAAAGGGTTTCAAGGCGGAAAGTGGTGAGACAGAAACCCACTCTTCCTGTGTTACCAGAAGTTGCTCTGCAGGAACCAATTATTATCACAAATAATGGTAAGTTTTTACACGACCAGTGCTTAAACACCCACAGTTCAGAATATTTGATATAACTTTTATGTCATTAAATGAGCAGTGCCTAGGTGTGTTATATTGTGACAACATTTTCTTTGTTCTTTGATCTCACATGAGCTCTGTGCTTCTGTCTATTTCTGTTTACAGTCTTTGAACTATTCTGCCCTTTGAATATTTGTTCATTTCTCATCCCTCATTCATTTCTTTAACAACTTGATAATTCTCAGAGGAATCACGTTTTCCTCCATTCATAATTCTATCCTTATTCATGTTTGTCATTCGCACTGATGAACACAATGTCTGCACATGGTACAGCAGCCCATAATAACCCTAAGTAAGCTTTATGTAAGATGAATGTGCTATCTTTTCATATGTACAAGCCGTATAAATGAAACAGCAGACTGAGGTTAACTGTTACAGGATTTGTGCAAGCCGTGTCCCGAAACAGTACTGTTTTCCTTCCTGGTAACACTGTGAGTCTGGATCGTCCATACACATGTAATGTGTGCAATGCAGCATTCCGTAAATTAAGTCATCTCAAACAGCACATCCGTATGCACACTGGTGAACGCCCATACAAGTGCAACCTATGTGACAGGTAACATTAATCTTACATACTCTTTACCTCATGTGTGTGTGTGTGTGCGCCATCATACTTTTACATATCTTCTACATCAGTTCATACTTTTAAGTATATTACATAAAATTTCAATCCTGTCAGTCACTTGAAAAAGCCTTCTCGAACAGTGGCTCCTCTTTTGTAGCACTGACCCCAACAGATACAACGTCCAACTGTTTTTTGTATTATATTCTGTTTCAGTCTGCACCTTTCCTCTAACTATGGATAAGTCAAAGGATGACAAACCACCACTTACCACTGTTGCCTCATATTTGTGTATTTATGACCTGTTCCACATCCTGTTGTCTTTTCAACACACTTATGGATCCATGGAATTTATGTATGTACCTATGTATATATTTTCCTTCTCAATCCATATACTTCCTGTACTTTAGTACACTGGTTGCCTGTCTCATCCTTGGAGATTTTAGCCTGCCATTTGTAATCTCAGATTGCATTTTAGTTGTCATAATCATCATCATTTTTAAAATAAAAGTTATTTTTCTGTGTACACATTAAAGTGATGTTGTTTTAACAGGCACTTCATATCAAATGGGGTACTGAAAGCTCACCAGCGTACACACGAAGGTGTAAAATCTTACAAGTGCCCTGAATGTAGTAACATGTTCTCTACAAATGGAAGCTTAAAACGTCATATGGGTACACACAGTGACTTGAGACCTTTCATGTGTCCATACTGTCATAAGACATTCAAAACATCTGTCAACTGCCGCAAACACATCAAAATACATAAGCATGAACTGGCTGTACAGGTGGGTACAACAGTTTTCTTTCAAACTAATAACATGGTACAGGGTTTTCTTCAACGCCTTTACAATGCCTTGTTAAATTAATAGCTACACCACCTTAATTCATTGTATTCTAATGTTATCATACCAGTTGATAAATGAGTAAATTATCCGTGCTTATACACCATAGTATTTTTCAACATGCCATAAGACATATATTTTACTATGTCATACTGTGTTGCATGCATCAGAGGGTTATATGGTTGTGTGCTGTTCTTACACTTTGAATGTCAGTACTTTCTCTTTTTTACAAATTCAAGGTTGCACAACAAACAGCTAAAGAAGATGGAAGTAATATACTCAACACTATACCAGTAAATGGACAGGGTCCTGCTGTTGTGACAGAAAGTACAAACTTCCCTCCTGAAGGTTTGGGTCCAGATTTTGCCCAAGCATTTTCAGATCAGCCTTTTCATGTGGCATCAACCACAGAGCAGCAGGAGCAAGAAGAATCAACATTTGCCCAGAACACACTTGTTCATACACTTACGTCTGGTAAGTATGTTGTCTGCATTATAGTGAAAGTGATGTGCACTTCACATAGCAAAGTTGCCCTTGTGCACACCATGAGGACATGTGGAAGACAGGCAATGTAGCTCCACTAATTATTTTACCTTAGCACTGGATGTAGATGAGTGGTCTACTTCATGCCCTGTTTGCTTTACCCCCAAAAAAATGCCCCAATTATCCATTAAATAGGAGGCTGAGGGTGCCTCAGAGCAGATCTGAACACTTTCAAAAAGTGACATCTCTTGTCCGTGCAGGGAATCAAACTGCAATTCCTCAGATGTCCAGCTCATAGCCCACTCACTATACTGATGGTAGAATCCTAGCTCCACTATTGTAATTTAGAAAATAATGGTATATACCTTCAAATTGTACCTCAAAAATGTTTTTTGAAAAATTGTACTGGGATTTATTTTTAACGTATCTTTCAGATTGTAGCATAATAACGTGCTGTATTGCATGTTTTTTGAGCATTTTTTTCTCCCATCCAGGTCCTCTGGATGATAGCAGTGATCCTGTAACAGCTCCAACAATGGTAACACACACTTTGCATGCTGATGCTACAGGGACTATTACATTGCCGAGTCTTGCCGGCCAGCATACCTTGACACAGGTAGTTGGTGAATGTGTTTGTGTGCATGCAGGTTTCTGGGACTAGTTACACTTTTCCTTAATAAAACTAACCAAGAATTAAAAAAATTGATTTCTTTTAAGGTTCTATTTTTGTCAAGAAGTGAAAAGTAGCACCTTTGTCACATATAATTACTGCTGCCTTTCATTAGACTGTGAAATAATGTGTAATATATGAAATATTATATACATTTTAATTGTACTTTTATCCTAATGTAAGAAAATGTATATTTCAGGAAAATATTCGTGAAATTGAACGTACATTGAACGAGCAAATTTTTGGTACTTCTGCAAATGTAACATCGGATCTTGTAAGTGTTGGGCAAGCATCCAGTGACCTGGCCGTAAGAGTCGAAGTTGGAGGCAGTGACAGTGAAGTTGAGTCTACCACAACAGAAGATTTAGCACGTACTCTTGGGGCCACTTCTTCTCCATCAGCTCAGCCTGATGCCTCAGCATTAGGCACTTTGTCAGAAGGACCTAAGAACAATGGCAGAAATAAGAACACAGCAGAACCTTCCAGTAACAGTAATGTGTTTGGAACCACATTTGATTCAGCAGGTTTTGATTCATGTGTTTTCTCAGCAATTACTCTTCCGGTAAGAAAATGATCGTATTTTGTGCTTGAGAGTATTCTTCTATCAATTAAAATGTGCATTGTAGTAGACCCTGTCCACCTTCCTAGAATGATCCTTAATTTAAGGTTTTCTGTCAATTAAGGCTCATTTTCATGATTTTGAGTCAAATAGTCAAATGCCAGAGTTACATTTCCTGCAATTAAGATTTTCCTCAGTTCAGTGTTCACCACAGAAAAATGAAATCGTGATGTCATTGTATGATCAGTCTGATTTGTGTCTTTTCTTTAGTAACCACATACACAAGAGGGGTAGGGGTTCATTCCTTCATTTGCAGCCTTACTACTACCACTTCACAGAGTGAAGCACTGGCCAGTAGGCGATTTCTTTCAGATAAGACACTAATGAATATGCTGTTATGTAATCTAATTAGAGGCTCCATCTGTGCTCCTTCAGCTTCTTCTAGAATAAATTGTGGATTTTGGTCTGTGTAGCTTCTAAAGTCTTGTAACCCTTCGGCTCATAATATCATGTATCCACACTATGCAGTGTGATGCCTGAAATGCCGAATGACTGATGTAGCCTTTATTAGGCAGCCACCATTTAAATTCCGTTGTGCTGCACATCACACAGAGCATTTAATTCCAGTGCGAAAGAGTTAAAGCCTCTAGCATCCAGGCTGGCTGTTGATGTCACACAGCCTCCTATTCAGTGGCTACTGGCAGCTCTTCCTACTGGGATTTTAGTGGTAGTGGTACACTAGGGCAGACACTGCAGTGACCCTTGCAGCTAGACAGTTACCGATATTTTGCCCAGCCCTTTATTTAGGCATTCAGCAACTCCATACTTTGAACAATTGCTCATATTATTATGTTCTTCAGATCTGAGTATGTGTTATTTGTCCCAGCAGAAACTTGAAAATAAAAAAAATTGTGTAAAGAATACATGCACTTGAGTATATACAGATTAAAGTATGGAATATTTTTCTATAAGTGATGAAAAGTAAACTTGGTGACATGTCGCAGAATTTGTTACATCTGTGTCTAAGTGCTTGGATCATTGAGGATACTATTTTCAGCAGCTTTTGCTATATCAAGTGAGGAGGTTTACTGAAAAAGTTTTCCAAGCCTGGACAGAACCTCCAGTTAGACAGTACTTACCAATGTCATGTCTGTTTGAGAAGACACCCATTGGGTGTACCTAATGCTACAAACATACCATAGTTAATATCCAAACAGAGGCAGGTATCTCTATATGTGTACCTAGCTGACATTGTCTGGTAATAGAATTTATACAGTCAACATCATTAACACAAAACCATGCACTGGGCTGGTCCTGAGTCAGTTTAATCCAGTTCCCATTGGTTACTTCTGTTACCATAATGCTTTAGTGTATTCCCTCACCTGAATTATGGGTAGTTGTACTTCCCTGATTTTAGTCTTAGTTATAATTCCTAAAATATACAAAATCTCTTTGTTCTGTCTATACATTTTTCTGAGCACCTTGTTCCAGAACTTCCAGTAAGATAAGAGACCTGTTTCACATCAGTACAAAAAATAACAGTAAAATGGTTTATTCTGATTTTATTTGAATGTAACATTTTATTGTGACTATGGATATACTTCTTCATCAAGGATTTTTCATGTTCCGTCACTGGAGAAACCAGCATACTACTTCATTCAGTCACCTGTCACAAATATCTGTTGACTTAATTTGTTTGCTTTTTCCTGTTCCCCAGAGTGATGCCCTAGAGTTAGAAGGTCTGGGATCAGGTTCTGCTATGACCACCAACATGGCCAGCATTCTGCATCCACCTGAGGCTGCAGTGCCTGAACCTGATGCTACAATAGCATCTGCCCCTACTTCAAAGTCTGGACTCTTAGTAATTTCTCCAATGGACGGTCCAGTTGCTGCTGCTGCTGCTGCTGCAGCAGCAGTTGCAGCAGATGAAACAGATAAGGATAAGAACTATGTTCCAGGAAGACCTTTTAGTGCAGATGCTCCACCTGGTGAACGGCCCTTCAAGTATGTAGATATCCTGAATCTTAAAATATAAGTTGTTGCAGCCACTCATTGAATATGATCCCACGTGCAACCAGTTGAAGAAAATTTCATTTCCCGCCACTACAGAAATGTCATTAAAATTATATTTCAAACCAAATTTGTAATTGTGTGCACAAAGTGTTGATTATCATAATTGTCTGTTCTGGGGACAACATTTGTTCTTATTATTTTGAAACAGAAACACCAATTATTTGGATACCCCCCAACCTGCTGGAGGGTGTATATTCCACCACATTTTTTCTTTCTCTCTCTCTTATGGGCGGACATTCAGAACATATTCTGTTCGTAAGCAGGGGAGTAGTCATATATATATAAATCACCATTAGTAAAACATTTTTAACCTTTTCATTCAGAAAGTGTTTTATATTCGGGAATTTGATTTATGGTACATTGACCAATAATTCCAGCTGGATTTTTGCAGTCGTTTCAGGAAAATATAGGGGTACTGCTTAAAGTAGGGCATGACCATTTCCTTTCTCTTCCCTCCAAACCCATCAAAGTCATCCCCCAATTCAATCCTATACAACCTGTGTAGTTGACGATGTGTCATTATGCAAACTCGGAATCAGTCAGTCACTTAACTTGCAGTGTCTTGTCTTCTGCTGAACTTTCTGCTTCCCCGCATTTCAATGTGTGCAGTAAGTAATCAGACTTCATTCAGTTCAAAATAGCTTGGTCACTCCACACTGTGGCATTTGTTTATGTGAATGCTGTCCATGTAAATGTAAATACATCATCACTGTTACTGAATCATAACTTAAGTCTTATTGGCACAGTATTTTTTATGAAATTTTATTTGAAATAACTGTGTCATTTAAAGGAGAATAAACTTTTTCTCACTAGTAAAACAACATACGTTCAAATTATGGGTCACAAAAATTGAACACTTAAGAAAAACATATACATGTGAAGAAAACTGTTGTGGCCCAAAATTCTGTACACGAATCTGTGACATGATAAATAATGTTTTTGTGCTCATTTAGAATCAGCATGTCATACTTCATTTAGGAAGTAGGTTTCTTTTATGCTAGCATATCTCTGTTGACCTGTGTAATTTGTGTCTCTTACTCTATGAAATGTGTAAATATCCATTCATGTTACAAGTTTTCAGTCTTTTCTCTCTCTCTTCCAGATGCAAACAATGCAGCCGTGCATTTAAGAAGTCATATCATCTGAAAGAACATGCAAGAAGTCATGTGGGAAAGAATTTAAGCTGTACATTATGTGAAAGAAAGTGTACTACCTTCGGAGCGCTCAGGGTGAGAAAATGAGATTGTGGGATATAAATATAATAATACTGTATAGAGTTCTCACTCATGATGCAGTTTTACAGCAAATATCTTGAAACTAAGCTTATGTGTTATTTGATATGTGTAACTTACAAAGTTAGTTGTATGACTTCATGTTTATTTCATCACTCCCCAGAAATTACAGATATAAAGCAGTACCTAGAAGCAGTAATTGTTTGAACTCGTATGCATCTGTTTTGAGAATACAAAATTTATACATTAAAACCTCATTAATTTTAAGTGCTGTATTGTGATAAGTTTAAGGGTATTTATGAAGAGTTGTAACAGAAATTATTTTCTTTTTGATTTCTGACCTTTTTAAATGTCATTCACCTGTTTTCCATTTTATTTTACAATATTTATTCAGATATTATTCCCACAAGTTTTGTGTGGTGTTTACAAGTAAGATTCTGCTTATTTTTATCCACATTTATTTGTATTATATTGTATAAATATGTAAATATAAATGTATATTTTATGTATAAAACCATCTTCTTTTAGGCACATATGAAAACACATGATGGCAGTAGAGATTTTGGGTGTGACTTATGTGGTTGCCGATTCACAACAAGTGGGTCTCTGAAACGCCATATGATTGTCCATAATGATGAAAGGTACAGTAAGTTTCAATAGAAATGTTATAGATTGGTGAAAGGATGTTTGAATGTTCCTTATGAGCCATAAAATGAGTCATAGAACTAAGAAAACAGTCCACAATTTTCCTCACACACATGCATGCTTGTGTGTATATATCTGTTCACATAAATCGACAACTTGCTTCACATCAACATTTGTTGCATTTCACTTGCCAGACAGGTAATTCTTAAGGGGTCCAAACAGATGGAAATCACTTCACCCCATACTGCCAATCATACTTGCAACTGGTTACAGTTTTATGTCTGGGAGGTTACGGACTACCCACACTGCAGTTCTGATCTTGCACCCTGCCATTTCCATATCTTTGGTCCCCTTAAACAGCCTCTGGCTGTCAAGTGATTTGCAACAGATGCCAATATGAAGGAAGCTGTCACTTCCTGGCTACAAACACTTGACACCAATTTATTTTGTGCTGGGATGCAAGCCTTCATGCCATGGTAAAATAAATGCTTTTTTAATGTAAATGATAACTATGTGGAGGTCTGATGTGTACCATCTGTTCTTCATGTGCTGTGGTATATTGAAGAGAGAATAAAGTTCTCAGCATCAGAGTCTTTTTCACTTCCTTGTAAAGTGTGTAAAGTTAATTACTTTGAGATTTTATTGATGTGTTTTAAAATTATTGAAAGGTCCAGACCTGCGAAGTGTGCTGTAAAATTTGGTATCAAAATTGTATGTACCATGAGCAGAATAAATTTGAGGACCACTTTATGAGAGTTTACTGTAAATGATTTCTGTCTGTGTAGGCCATTGAAATGCTCTATCTGCAATGCAATGTTCCGGACTGACCACTTGTTACGTAGACACATCACACTTCATGAACCAAGAGAGAGAAAGGGGAAACTGGTAGCAACTAATCCATTGCAGCCACCACGTGGACGCCGTCGTGCAGCTGTTATCCGACTGACTGCTGAAGAAACTCAGGTTTTAGCTCAGCAACCTCTAGACAATGCAGCTACTGTCTCAGAAAAAGTACTGATTGCTTCTGTTGCTGAGAAGGACCGTATTAGTGAACTGAAGGTACTGGCTTTAGTGCAAGCAAAATCATGCCTTGTTCCAAATGTTAGAAGCCTTATTTTATTGATACTACTCGTAGTAGAATTATTCAGTAACATGATGACTGACTGGTTGGTATTTGGTTGATTAGTTGATCATTTTCCCTCATTAGTTGCAGCTGAAAACATTCATACAAAAAACAATTCTGAAATTGAACATTTCATGCTAAACCAAATCTTGTTCAAAACCAGTTGTAATAAAGTAGATAATACATGTTCTGTAACATAATGCAGTTCCTTGGCATCTAAAAATGTCATAAATTCTGTAGTTCCAATATTTTGTTTTGAACTACCTCGCTGGGTCTTAATTTTACTTCATTAAAACTTTTTCCAAACTTCCTGCATTGAATCCATGTGCTATTAGAATCTTATATCAACTGTTAATGCACATATATATATAGCATTAGAGTTTTGAAGTCCCAGATTTGAGTCTTGACAAAGAGACTGGCTCTTTTGACGTAAATTATCAGTTTTCCTCAGCCCTTCTAGGAAAATTGTACAATAGTTTAAGTGGAACATTTATCCTTTATCCTACATCTCTACAGAGTTATGTTTACTGTCGTACCATACGTGATTACTTATTACATGATGTGAGAAATTGGTATAGGAGGGTCAAATAACTCATCACTGATTGTTGTGGTTGTAATGGCTAGTATCCTGTCAGATGTTTCTGATGTATTTTGCAGACTCTTCAGATAGATCCTGAAGTAATACTATAAGGTCTGCTCAGGGCTTCATTAACTATCATGTTTTTCAGTACAATGTGACCAGTGCAGAGATCAAAGCATAACTGCACAAGGAACTGAATAGCATAAAGCAGTGTGTATTTGCCCTTAGGACCCTGAACAGCAGTACAATATGGAGCCAATTCATCCAAACCAATGCAAATACTGTCCGAAGAGTTTCCGAAAGCCATCAGACCTAGTGCGTCACATTCGAATCCATACAGGAGAGCGGCCATACCAGTGTGCATGTTGTAATAAATGCTTCACTGTCAAGTCAACATTGGACAGTCACCTTAAAACACATGGTGGACAGAAACTGTTTGCCTGCCATGTCTGTGGTTGCCTGTTCTCCACAAAAGGGAGCCTCAAAGTACACATGCGTCTGCATACAGGTTTGTCATTCTAAATCACTATCAGATATTTATGTGATAAAGAATTGTCAACCTATCAAGGAAACCCTTCCACTGTGGATTTTATGTTACTCATACTGTGCATATTCATACATCCAATACATCTACCACAACTGTGTTTGTTGGTTGATGTATTGCTTGCAGTGTGTAGTTTGTTATTAAGAAATATGACAAGGTACAGCAGAAATGACACTATATGGCACTATCTGCATATACATGAACGGGCAGGTCTTGTTTTATGCCAGGGTCATGTTCCTGAAAAAATCACTCTCATCAAACAAAATTCCCATTTAAAACCCCCATTTCCTGGGGGTTAGGGGATTGGAAGCCTAATCCTGTATAGTGTGACTGTACCATTAGCGAACATATGGAACTGTAGAGTGTGTGTGTGTGTATTGTATACGTACATTTATATACAATATATTTATTTCTAATGCAGTAAAAATGTAAGAGACCTGCATAGTTTTGGCACAGTTCATTCCAATAGGAGTGTGGTAGTCTTGCTTCACAAACACTTTAGTACCTGACTTCACACTTTCTCTACTTCTATCAGCATTATCACAAATTGCATATACACTAATATGAGTGAATCTAACATTATGGCATAGTCAGCAATTCATTAATCTTTTTCAAATGAGCTTACCATATCTAATTTATCTTCACTACTGATTGTTTCTCGCTGATTTTTCACTTGAATTGCACCAGGTGATGTAGATTTACGTTTCTCACTCATTTTGATAACAAAAGCCAATGCTGTTGAAGGCAGAACTAAGTGGACAGCACTATTATTATCACCAACATAATCAATTCATACACATTACTGATGGCATGACAGTGATGTCATTTTCTGCTAGCCTCCAACCCAAGACAGGAGCAGCCACAGATTGTCAGTGGCAAATCACATTAACCCAAAAATTATTGCATAAATTCAAAGAGTGATGTAAATTTTCAAGTCTTGTTAAGCACGAAATCACACAAAGAAAATTCCTGTAAAACAAGCCCTGCTGTATGTGGAATAGGCAGTCACAGGTGACCAACAAGGAGTAATTGTTTAATTTGGGTGTTGACTGTAGGACATTCCATGTCATGAAAATATTATGAAAGCCAGAAAAGTGGAAGCATTCTTCCAAGTGACTCAAGCAATGTATAAAGGAAATAATTTTGGTAAATATGGATGCCCGAGAAGGACATGAGGAGATAGTATTGAGATGGATGTTGGTGCATTATGGTATGAGGGTGGGAGGCGGATGGAATTTTGGTGTTGCCATACCCAACTCTGTATTCTTGGCTTCATTGTGGCTCTCTTCTTGGATTTCTTGACCCTTAAATATGGGACCAATAGGTTGTCCCAAAATGTGAGTAAGGAATTACCACTGTATGCTGTGTAATATCCCAGAAGAGCCCAGATGCCAACTGTGCTTTCTCTTACTTGTTACACTGACCATTCAGGTTCTCAACCACAGTGTTTATGTTCTTTAACGTGATCAACTGAAGAAGGTTGAGATGGACAAGACATAATATGTGTGGACAGAAAAGAACATTCACACAAATATAGTTTTTTTTGTATGTTTTGCTGACCATGCATCTCAGTATATTTATCTTAGTAATTAACCAACTTGATGCACAAAATTATTTGTTTTAAAATAAGTTTATTTCATGCCTCTACATGTTTCGAGCACATGTGCTCATCATCAGGAGGTCAAAATTGTGATAATACCAGATGCTGTATAATACAATTTTGACCTCCTGATGATGAGCACATGTGCTCGAAACATGTAGAGGCGTGAAATAAACTTATTGTAAAACAAAAAATTTTGTGCATCAAGTTGGTTAATTACTGAGATAAATACACAAAGTATAAGCTGATGTACCTCAGAATATTCCAAGGTACTTGCATAAATGTAGTTGTAGATTGAAATAACAGGTGCTTTATTATTGAGTTCAAAGAAATGCCAATTCATATGTGAAGCTCTGGTTCAGGGTCAGTCTGTCATAAGATGCCAGTGTTTGAGCCTGTTGCACACCCTAGGGGCATTGCCCATAAGTCAAAGTATTTGGAGGAAACTTCCCCTATTGCCCTGAACCTACACAGCCCTTGCAATTGTCTGACCACACCAGCTGTCATGTGGTACTGTAGTAGGTGTATAAGATGTAACTGAAGCTGATTATTGTTAGGCGATCCATTACCACACAAAATTAATTACTGTCTTAGAAGTTGGTATGGTCATGGTGTTGTATTCCCTAATGGTATACAGTCCAAAAGTAAAACTTTGTAGTACCATGTAGTGGCATGATTAAATTCACCCCCCACCACCACCTTCCCAGAAAAATGTTCAGAAGGTAGTCAGGGGGTGGACAGACACACAGACATAAATATACGTAGAACCTAAGATTGGGACTTAAAATTGTAGATTGTATATATCAGTGTTTCAGTTTTTCAGGAAGAGACAAGACAATAGAAGACTCATGATGGAAACACTCCAGATAATTAATTTTTTGTTTTTGAATGATGTAGGTGCTAAGCCTTTCAAATGTCCTCTCTGTGAGATGAGATTTCGTACATCGGGTCACCGTAAAGCCCACCTTATGTCTCATATGAAGCATGTGACTGGTGACAACAAACTTCCCTCTCAACTTACCGTATCTGCACGTCGAAGCAAGCAGGTTCCTCTTCAACAGCAGGAACAAGAGTCAGAACTACAGAACCCAGCAACAAGCACCACATCGGAGCTAGTGACTGACACCATGACACACATAACACTGGATCCTGCTACATTAAGTAGCCTGATACCAGGAGAACCATTCAACTCATCGCTGTTGACCACGGCAGCTGATGGAAATCATGTTGTGGGTAACTTCCAGCTGCAGCTGACTGATGGTTTACAGATAGCTGGCGTAGATGCATCTGGAACTGTCCATTCCTATACCACACAAGCTGTTCAGCTGGATGAGGCCCTTTTGCATCAAATCCAGGTACTCTGGTTTCAAATAATATAGAAAAAAGATTATTGTGCTTTCTTATTCTGGCCTCCCACCATTAGAGATTAAAATCTTTGTCTCATTCTTATTTACCTGCCCCAAGTTCACGTGACATTCAGATAAACATGAAAATTTATTGAGGTGAATTGAAAATATGAAAAAGTAGCCTCTTTGTATAAAAATCCATTATTGTTTTCCAGTTTAAGTTAACTATGCACTTACAATATCTTGTCACTGAACCTAGACTTTCTGAAATTATAGTGATTCTGTGTAGAACGTTCAGTAGATGTCAGTTGTAAGAAGTCCTCTTTCATTATCCATTACTAAAATAATTCAAAAGATCCACACCAGCGTCTTCCTTGTACAGTTGATTGACTGAATTGACCTCACCCTAAGGATTAGAAATATGAAATCTCTTTTAGTTATGAAAACAAGAAATTATTCCTGAAGTCCAGCATGTTACAGACTATCCATATTCTTAGTTATTCAGTAATAATTTTTTGTAGCCACTGCATGACAGAGAAAAAGAGGTAACTGCACAAGAGCCAGTTGAGTTCAGATGTAACCCAGCCTGCTGCAAACATGAACTTTGTTAGTAACATTGTGTGTAATACATGTGTGTTGTGCACATGCATGGGCATGTGAAAGTTAAGGTGTGGTTTTCCCACTGCATGAAATGCCTTACCACAAAAGTTTTTAGGGAATGTGGATGTAAAGCTTCACACAGTCTGGATGTCTGCAGTAGACTGAATGCATGGGTGAACTACATGCTGAGACCACTTCAGTCTCTGAGACAGACCCCAAGTTGTGGTGGTACTCAGAAGGTCTCTTAGTACTGCCAAGAATTTAACCTAGCCCATAGGCAGTAACTTTTCTGGGCTATTCTAGTTCACAAGGTACGACTCTTGCAGTTACCCACATATAAAATCTAAGAGCTGAAATTTGCTTGTTATTCTTTCCCCACGAATTGCCATTCTTACCGTTGCAGAATATGCCAGGTGATAGTGACTTCTGAAATTGTCACACTATGAAGCAGTTGATAGGTACCTATAGTTAGGTTGGTACTGCGTAATTGACCTTTGGTGATGAAAGTTTATCTCTGAGTAGTAGCACCACTTATTCTGTCAAGATATTTTCCAATAACTTTTCAGATTTAGTGAAACTGTGTTTTCATGGTATTGGATCAATGAAAGGGTTAGCTACAGAAACTGTGCCCAGAGGACACATTTGCCAGTTGGAATTTCCATGGGCTTTATACTAGTATCACAGTAAAAGAAAAGTTATAACCATCATTTTCAATCATCATTATTTTGTTTTTTTTTTAACCTTTAAGCAACCTGATTGGCATTTAAATTTTAGCACATAATTTATGAAAAATGAGGGTATTATTTGAACAGAAAAAGATAAGGTTATGACGTAAATGGCACTGTGTGGAAAACAAAGCAGAGATTGTGCAGTGTGTCTTAAAAATACAGTATATTTCCATGTTGCCTCAGTTTACACAGTGAATTTCTATGGGTGGGTTTTTATGTGCATTTGCAGATGCAAATTTGGATGTTTAAAGGTTAACTGTGTATGTGAAGATGGCAGAGTAAGAGAACACTCTAGATTGTTGTGAATTTGCTGATTCTTTGCAATTAAAACTTACGGATTTTCTTGTAATGTGTAGGCCTCCAACATAATTATCCAAACTGCACAAAGTAATAGCCAGGTAGATCAAGTAGAAGAGGGCAACACAGAAGAAGATCATCAGCAGCAAGAAGTCACATTGGATGCTGGTGCAGAAATGTCAACTGTGCGCTTTGAAATCCATACAGATGAACATGGACAGATCATCAATATTCAGCCAGCTGTATTACAGGAAATTGCTTCTAGGAATGGTAGGTCTTGTCCCTTGTAGGCATTGTATCTTGTGTACCATTGCTTTATGCTGTGAGCTAGTTTTTAAGAAATTAGTAAAGTTGTGTTTGAGCATCATATAAAACATGTTATGTTTAGCCATCTAACATTATATATTTTTTATGTGAAATGTGAGACTCAAAACACTGAACTTTATATAATTATGACTGCTCAAATGCAGCCCCTGTTTAAATTCCGGTCTGCTGCAGCTCACACAGGGCATTTAATTCTGTCATCAAAGAGTTAAAATTAAATTTGCTCTGCAGTTTGTGGTGTAAGTGCTTAATACCAAATTTTATTTAAATCCATTTAGTTGTTTCAGAGTTGACATAACTGTACCGCTAACTTTCTTAAATAAAAACAGACAGTAATGGTAATTATTTTAATTTTACAGGAGGAGATATACCATTTGACCTGACAGGTGGCCTGGATATGGAAGTTGTGGAAGGAGACCACCAATCTCAAGCATCTCAATTCCATGTCACAGACAGCAGAAAGGATGAACAGGCTCTGGTGGCTATAGGAAATGAGACATCTGGTGGACAGAAAGATAAGGAAAGTGGCAGTACATCAGAGGAGTACTTACTTTTCCACAATTGTGCTACTTGTGGAAAACACTTCTCAAAGCCCAGCCAGTTGGAGCGACATACGCGAATTCACACGGGAGAACGTCCTTTTGCCTGTTTCATATGTGCCAAAACATTCAACCAAAAGAACGCACTGAACACACACCTGAATAGTCACACAGGAGAACGTCCTTTTCCTTGTCCATACTGTCACTATTCCTCCACACAGAAGGGTAATCTTAAGACACACATGCGACGTGCTCATCGGTTCAGTTCTCTCGAGGTCAGTACAAACTCAGCTGTCACAGTTACCACATCCACAGCTGTTACTTCTTCTACTCGATCATTGCTCAAACCCAAGCAGCAACCTACACTAACACACTTGAACAGTAGTGTAGATTTAGCTGCAGGGAAATCTCTGGATCTTGAGAAAGTTGTAGGTGATCTATTTCCACAGATGAGGAATACCACTTCTTCTGACGCTTAAAAACTGCATTGCAATCACCAACATAAGTACAAACAAACATTCACTTATGCAATGTGATGAATTAAAGTTGCCTTTAAGATATTACAATTAAATGTGTCAATTTTTTTAAAAAAAATTGTGTATATACAAGTGTATAAAGTAAATAATGTAAAAATTGTAGATATATTTTGAAATGTTGTCAAGTTTTCTGTGTATATTTTTGTCATTTTACTTATGTATGATCATGCTTACCTAGCAGCAACTAATAAAACATAAAATTGAAAGGAAGTTCTTACAGTTTGTTGAACTATGTCCCACCTCCCCCAAAAAATAATTTGTAGAAGGTGTACTTGACACCCATAAGTGCGTTGATCAGTTACGGTAGAATCCTGAACACTCAACATTTTCCTACATTCTAGGTTCATTTTTTGAGCTCCCATCTAAAGCCGATATAAATTTTGGCTTATTTTTCTCAAATTAGGGTTTCTCATTTTTAGGTTTTTCCACACATATAAGACATGAAAATTCAGTTCCTACACTGCCTTGGAACCTCCATTTCGTGTTTGTGTTTAAAACTTTGGAGGTTTGGTTGTGTAACTAATGGGCAATGGACGTGAAGTGATGTCAGAATCAGCTGTAAACTATCACAGCAGTATACTACTGATTCTTAAGAGTTGTGAACTCTGCAAGGGAGGTACTTAGGATAATGAAGCTAACAAAGCTAATTTAAAACCCAGCAATTAAATTCTCAGATTCTGTGAATGACGAAGAAAGCATTATGACAACAGCCAACGTGACCATAGAATAGTCAGTGAAAAGTGGAAATGGTGAAGAAAGTGGTTGCTATGACAAAGAGGCAGATCAGGAACCCCCAGTTCCTGCATTTTATGATGAAATATGAACTTCTAAAGCTGTCAGGTGATACTGTTGCTTCTGTGAAATTTTGAGTAGACCTGAACTTTGAGAAAGTGCTGCTCTTCATACATCACCCTCAACCAAAAAAGCAGATATCCTTTCTCTGTTACTGTAAAAAGTAACATTCCATGTGGTTATGCATGCACCTCCTTTTGTATTTGCACTTTACTCTGCAGTGTGTGAATGCTCTAAATGGAGGCATGTTTTACAGCATCTATATGTTATTTTCTTTTCAGATCTTCTGGCAGAAGAATGGACTTGTGGGATGTCTTGTGCAATGAAACTCTAATTTTTGGTTACTCTTCACATTTGTAGTTCACCTTGTGTCCCATAAAATAATCATAAAAGTAAAATATAAAATGGGCTGTATACAAGCATAGCTGGTTTAATTGTAAACTGAATGTAACATTCTGATAACCACAGTAGTAATTTTACATTTGATTTTGACAGAACCTCCATTTGAGATTTGTCATGGTTTAAGATATAAAATGCTTGTCTCCAAATCTTGGCCTGTAGTTGTTCTGTAACAGGTAATAGTAATATAGGCCTGTAATCTGTTGTACTAGTTTTGTGACCTTTTTTGTGGAGTGGCTTTTCTGTTGAGATTTCCAATGCTTTGAAAGGGAGGAGGGGGGGATGAATACCTTTGTCTAGTGAGTGATTGTACATGCAACAGCAGACTGCATCGAATGTCATGTTGGCCATGAAGCAGAGGCAAGATGGCAGTGGTTTGGCATGGGAAAGAGGTTTGCACTTCACCATTTGTTGCAGGTAAGTGATACATTTTGAGCAGTGTAAGGTATCATGTACACCGCTGCAGGGTCTTTATTTCTTATGGCATTGTGACGTGTGTTGCACGTTAAACAATATCTCAATATATAACAACTTACAAAATAAGTGTTCCACAATCCTGCTGAATGAATTTGAAGACTTGAAAATAGTGTGAAGGTCACAAAAATTTGACAGTGTGTGTTGCTGTATTTGACATTTATACTTGGTTTTTACTAAGAATTAGCACTGTGAATACTGTAGTTTGTTGGGAAGAAGGGCAGTATTTATCATCTTGCTGGGAGATTTGCAGTTCACTGCTGGGATAACTCGGAAAGCATATATTTTTCTCCTCAGAGTAGGCAAGTGGCAGGAGGGAGGGGAGGGGCTGTATGGCACACATGACCTACAGCTGTGTGTTGTAAGATCTCCTAAGCCCACATAGGCAAAAGATATTTCCTCTGGCCTAATGTTTTTAGTGAATGCAGTAAATATTTCCATTGTTAGTCTTAGGCTTCTGATTCTCCATACAAACTTAAGGTTCATCCTGAATTTTCAGGAGCAGTCCCTAAAGTAAGACTTCTGTCCTGAACTAATTTTATTCCCAATTTCATCCTGTTTTCTTTATTGTTCCGATTTTATTGTATTCCTGATAATATTCTTTAGAATGGAGCCATTCTTTGATCGTCACTTTCCCAACAAGAAGATGACAACTCTTCTATGCATGAAACTTCACACACTAAAGATTGCCATTCACCATAACGTGTATATCATGTTCATTGTTGTTTCAATGCTGTCCCCATCCAAAGTAGGCCAAGGAACAAATGGTCACTTCATACAAACTAGTTCATTCACACACCGGCATTATCATATACATTATACAACATTATGCTATATAATAATGTATACACATTGTATCCTGTTAAGTAATGATTTTTGTACTGTTACTTATTATACTAATTGCAAGAATTTTAAGTTCATTTATTTCCACAAGTAGTCTTTACAGTTTCATGTGCATCATTGGCATTATCAATCAAAGATTGGTGCTGCTAATCTTGTGGCACATGATTAACAGTTCATTTTTTCTGTGTTCTTAAAATGCAGTCATGCATGTATTGGCTATATGAAGGATTTTCAAGAAACTGAATAACAAACTGTTTGGTGCTGACAATGGCCAGAACGATTTCATACCAAATGCTAGATGGGTTTCACGGGTTTAATTTGTTATTGAATTCTGCATGAAGACAGTTTTTTGTTTTGTTTGTGTTGTTCCTAAAAATTTGAACCTTGCCACACTTTTGAAGAATTAGTTCCCTAGGCTTATGTTGTAATTTTTCCCCAAGCTGAACTCACGAGCCATCTACGTCAGGCAGTTGTAATGTGAACATATCCTTATTGAACTGTTTGGTGCCGTGGCCAACCTTCGGCTACCAGGGATCCATGTAGTATTTCGCTATCATGGACAGATGGCAGAATAGGTTGACACATTGCAAAGGAATTGGAGTGAGTTGATTAACCTTTGCACATGCTCTAATCTGTGCCGAAATGTGCGGGTTAAATAAATCCAAGGTAATGAATATTGTTATCCATGATTCCGTATATGTGCACGTGGTTTATCTGTGACGAGGGAGTGGAATGATGTGAGGAATTCTGTTTTGTTTTCAGAATTGAATATGTTAAAAATGGGGACATCGTGTGTTGTTTATAATCATAATCATACGTTAGGAAGAATGTGGACTTAGAATTTTGCAGGTAAGAGTGAATTTCGCAAATTAGTTCAGAATACTTAAGAATTGGTATCCACGTGTGTCATAAACACGACTGTAGAGATATGTATTTAAATATTCAGACGGTTCCGGCAAAAGTAAATGAAGCTTTAAGCCCAAGTATGTCGATTAATTTGTTAAGGCTTCATTATTTTGTCTGTAGTTCCAGGTTAATATGTTCTTGCAGTCTTCGAATATGGTTTATCAGACAGCATCATGAGGGCAGAGGTGTTAGCATGACTGTGTTGCGCTGCTTTATAATGGTGTATCAGAATACAGTGTTGCTGTAGCCGTGGCACCAGCAGTTGAAGCATTAAATGTTGTATAGCGTGGAAATATCTTAATGAGAGAGAACTCCCCCCCCCCCCCGAACATTTCGGTGCATTACTTGGGGACCCATGCCCCAGTTGTATTTTCTCCTTTGGGATTTTAAATGAAGTTTAAGGGGTTGGGGGGGG
>Ga0131853_10003035_pt1 | contig 30122 bp, 14 predicted proteins | sample TergutLab28metaG_FD_92764 | JGI IMG/M metagenome (GOLD analysis project Ga0131853, IMG submission 92764) | Labiotermes labralis P1 segment gut microbial communities from Petit-Saut dam, French Guiana - Lab288 P1 (version 2) (version 2) | ecosystem: Host-associated > Arthropoda: Insects >... | reverse complement strand
TTGAAAAAGGTGGAGACAACGATAACTCCCCAATGAGTAAGTTCCTTAAAAAAATTGCAGAAGAAGCAGAAAATCAGGAAGTTAAGGTGTTTATTGCTGCATCGCTATTTGGTGGTACAGGTGCTTCCGGAGTATCTTTTATTTGTCATCGTTTACTTGAAATTATTGGTGACAGCCCAAAAAGAGACAATGTGCATATTCAGGCGGCACTAATGCTTCCCTATTTTAGATATGACGAAAATGTTGACGCAGTACTCCAAAAAGATAATGAAGGAAACCAGGAAAAACAAAGGATTTTTTACGAAAACTTTAAAAAGAACGCACATGCGGCTTTAGACAAGTATAAAATGATGCACAACGTTTTTGACAAAGTTTTACTTCTTGGTGACCCACAGCTTCCTATCAGAGGCACATATTCTCATCAAGGCTCTAACCAAAAAAACTGGCCTCATATTTTAGAACTTTTTGCAGCAGCGGAAGCTGGTGAGTTTTTTAACTTGCCTGATGGTTTGCCAACTCAAAAATTCCGTAATACAGAGTGGCATTCAAACCCTCACAAAGTTGATGCAGACAGTTCAGGAAGAACCGGATACAAAATTGAGTTTTTAAAATGGAGTGACTACAAAGGTGGTCAAAACTTGAAAAACAGTATAGAAAACTACCTCCTATTTAATTACTACTACTCCACATATGTTGCACCAATGCTTTTTGATTATCAAAACAATGCACTTGTAAGCTGGAACTACAAAGCACAGGATGCAAACACAGCAAGAAGACGAGACCAAATGCATGAATGGGCAAAACATAAATTTTTAAAATTTGAAGCAGGAATGTTAGGCCTTGGCGGAAAACATGTTGATTGGCTTACAGGTCTTGCCGTAACATCATTTACAAAACTGTTTAACTACCTAACAGACAGTGCGCAGTGGTACTACACAGTTGCGTTTGATTTTGGAGAAGCAAAAATTGAATCACGCCCATGTTGGGAAGTCCCGGAGCGTCCGGCATGTGCAGGAAGCCCGGATTGTCAAAGGGTGAGGAATCCACTTGTGCCAAAAATATTTGAAGGTAAAAATGGTGGAGATGGTTTAAAGCTAATTCATGAGCGTGCTTGTTTACACAAGAAACCTCTTGCCGAATATAGTCAATATTCAGTAAAAATCCATGAAAGATTTGGTAGAATCCAGCCACCACTAAACCAATTGCCGCATACCAGAAACAGAAGGACAAGTAGTGAAGAGGAACAAAAAGCATTTTTTGCGGAAGTAGTAAATGAAGTTTATAATCGCATCAAAAATACAACCCCTGTTGCAAATTAGTATTTGAGGAGGAGAATATAAGTGGCAGATTATTTTTTAACAGTTGACCCATCGGGAGCAAATATAATTAACCCTGGCTTTGTGCTAAGGGACGTACTTGCCAGCTTACAAGAGAGTTTTCCAAGCAGGGAGTATGCACCATCACTTCAACACACTCATGCAAGTTACAATGCAATAAGAAGTTTGCTTGAAGAAATAAATAGACCGGAAATGAAAGATAAGCCGGAAGAGGAACAATTAATAAGAGAAAAATCAGCCTATGCCAATAATTTTATTGATAAATGGCGTATGCTTGTTGCAATGATTGCATTAAACAGCAAAGATAATGGTGACTATAACCTTGCATTTAAGCCAATAAACCTTGATGCTTCCGGTGATAAACAATCCTTGCTTTGCAAAATAGTAGCAAAAGAAATTAAAAACCTTGAGGAATACTACAATAACAATGACAGCTTAAAACACGATGTGCTAAAGGGTACCGACTGGAGTAAAACCTATATTATATTAATTGAGGATTCAGACAAAACAAAACCTCCGTATGTTCTTGGCATGACTCACCCACGCTTGCTTGTGCTGCCTTCAAAAAATATTGAAGAAACAATAGTAAGCTCCGGCAGAAGGCTTCCCGAATATGACAAAACAAGCAATTGTGTAAACCTTGCACGGTGGATAAGAAACATTATTATTGGTTTCATAAACGATGGCGGTGAAGGAAGCACAGTTGACCAACTCCTTCGTGACTTTGAAAAAGATTTAATTAAGTTTTACGATACTAACCCTGAATCAGGTCTTACCTATGAAGACTCTGTAAGTGAAGAGTTCCTTCAACTTGAAAAAAATTCGTTTGTTCCTGATGGTATTGAAGGCACATTTAATGTGTTAAATAGCCCTTCCGGAAAGTATATTCCAGCTCCACCCCCTCGCCCTGTAATAAATCCGACTGAATGGCGAGTGTTTTTGTCTGCCTTTGCATTAAATGATTTGCTTAACTTAGGTATAACCTATGAAATGCCAACATTTTTATATGGCGGCAACATTCCCTTTGCAAGTGAAGATGATGATTTTGTATTTTATCCATCAAATGAGTACAAAAACCTTGATTTGCAAATAAGCTATGGTTTGTTTGAAAACATATGTACTTTTAACTGGCTTTTAAAGCTTGAAAAGTTTGCAAAAGAGCAAAACAAACCAAAACTTTTGGAAGTAGCAGAAAGTGTAAACAAGCTTGTTGTTGAAGATTTGCGTGCCTATTTTAAATATGACTCTGTAGAGCGGGTGACTTCTGATACAGAGCTTATTATGGGTGACAGTTACTTTAAACATTTAAGCCCAAATATGCCGGCAGATAACCCTTTCCACACCTCTATAAACAAGCGTCGTGCAGGCATTGTTTATGGAAGGATTAAAAACTCAAGCGGTGAAATTGTAGAAATTAATGACTGTAAAGCAGTAAAAGAAGTTCGTGAAGGTTGGAGAAACGTACTTTATATGCTTGCGTTAAATGACATTTACTCCTTTGGTTTGAGTTTTAAAGAAGTTTCGTCAGGGATTATGCCAAACGCAGAAGAATGTGCATATACACTTAGGGACTCAATGGATTTTGGTTTGTATCAACTCAAAGGCGGACGTGAGAACCATATCGCAACTACTAGCAAAATCACACTGTTTGAACTTTGCGATGGTATAAAACAATATGATAAAGATGGAAAATCACTTCCTTCAATCTCTGCGGAAGCTCATATTGCTAATGATGTTGTAAAAGTAGGCAAAGAAATAAAGGATATGTTTGACCATGAGCGGCTGCTTCTTGCAACATGGATTGAGAAATTTATTGAAAATATCGAGCAAAACAGTAATTTTGGCAGGGATAATAAAGCATACAAAGCTGTAATGTCTATTTTGTATGATGAAATTGCGGCACTTGGGCTGCCTGCATATGTAGGGCTAAAGCCTGCTGATGTTTTAAAAGATGCTGAACTTTGGGGCGATGATGGTCTTTATAGTTTTAAAGCGAGGTACGACAATCTTGATAACAACCAGCAAGCACTTGCTTATTACATCCCCGGCTATGTTGTAGACAATCTTTTTGAGAAAAAACTTGTGTACATCTCGGAAGGAAAATTAAACAATCCAAATGAGCTTGTTTGCTCCCAAAATTCTGTAAACAGCACATACCTTGGTAAATCAATTTATGCTGTTTACAAAGTGCTGTTTAGTGAAGGAAAAGTTTCCGGCAACGAAATAATTGAAAGGACAGTCTTACTTCCTTTCCAAGACAGGTTTTTGGATAAACTAGAGCGAAACTACAACGACACTCAACATGATAACAGGTCAACCGGGTACAGCGAGCCTTTTGGGATTGAATCCATTGGAACACATTTTTATGAAAATGAAGGTGTGTACGAAGTTAGGGTAATGCCTCAAAGAGACAGATACCTTGGATCTGAAAAAGATAAAAAGTTCCTTGGCGGCATGGAAATCAAAAAAAGATATTTTGCCGACAACTGTGTCGAAAGGTTGAATAGGAATAAACCTCTTGGTGTTGCTGCTGTTTGGCCAAATGTTGAAATCCCGGGCTTTAGTGAGTATCGCTTAAACTATGTAGTTAGAGACGGCAACGAATATGCTGCGGATATAAAAATAACAAACAAATCACCATTGCTTGAAGATACTGTTACTTTAAAACTTAAAATTGGTGATGAAGTAAAAAATGTTCCGTTTACAAAAAAGTCATATTCTCTTGATAAGTTTCCAAAGTACACAAGATATGAGTTTAAATCAAACGGAACAGCCTCAGGTATTATTTTAAATACACCGGACAAAAGTTTTCCGGATGCTGCCGGTCATGTTACCGAAGCAGTGGTTGGTATTGACTTTGGTACTGCAAACTCACTTATTTATTACAAAACATCGTCAATGAAAGGCGGAGACCCAACAGGCTTTAATTGGTCTGAGGACAAAGGTAAGGTTTTGACCGGAAATATAGAGCAGCTTGATAAAGTTGCTATGGTATTCTACCGTTTACCTGAATCAACGGAATCCGGAAATATTATATTCCCGTCAATTGCGTCATATTATAAAGCAAGCGGTGGTCATGAGCCTTTTGTAGACGGTAATATTGTAGTGCTTCCTGAAACAGAAGTTGATGCTGAAACAGAAGCCGTTTTGGCTTCTGATGCGATACTTTCAGAGCTAAAGTGGGCAAACAATGAAAAGGATGTACACTCAAAACCACGTCGTATTTTCCTTAAACAAATGCTTATGTCAGCTTGTATTGCAGTTGTAAAAGATGCAGGCGGTCCGGTTGGGACTATTAAAGTAAGAGTATCTTACCCGGGAATATTTACCGACGAGCATTTAAGAAATTTGCAAAATATGTGGGGTGAAATAGTTAGCGAGCTTAACTATGTGTTTAAATTCTCACGTGAAAACGATGAAACAATTCAAATATCACGAGACTCTTTCTTTACAGAGAGTTATTGTGTTGCTTTTGTTGACCCTAAAAAGTTTTATGACAGCAAAACCCATATAAGTTTTGATGAGGGTGTAATGGTTGTTGACATTGGCGGTGGCTCTTTTGACCTTGTTATTGTAAAAGATGAAAAAGATGAAAGTTCTGACGATGACAAACGAGAAGTTTTGTTTGAACTTTCAAGAAACATGGGTGCAAGGAAGATTTTAGGGCCGGCTTTAAGTAAAGGTGACCCAAAAGCTCTTAGTGCAGCAATAATGAATATAAGGAAAGAGCTTATTCACTTGGTTGCCAGTGACACTCGAGAGAAAGAAAAAAATCATGATTTGCTTGGTAACGATGACGCAATGAAAATACCTTTTGATGCAAAGCAATATGACGACAATGTTAAAAAAATAATTGTAGCAACAGGGAAAACAGAAGGAGATAAGGTAGTTGCAGACTTAACCAAGGTAGGCAAGTTTGCAAATCTTGCGTTAAATCTTCAAAACTTTCACGGTAACAGTGATTCAAACAACTCTGACGAAGAGAAGTTTATGTTTAACTTGGAACGTGCATTTAAGTATGTAAATATTGCAACCAGTAGAGAAGGGCTTTCTAAGTCAAAAGTAAAATCTCTTGGGGTTGGCGTGTCAAGTGACGCAAGTTTCCTTGATAAAACAAGCCTTGCAAAAATTGAATTTGCTTGTGCTTCAATTATGTACTTCTTAGGCTCTACAGTAAAAGCACTGCGGAAAGAAGAAAAATATAAAAATTTAGACATTAAACATGTTCTTCTTGCAGGAAATGGTGCAGGCGTTTTTGAATGGCTGACAAGTGTTAGCGGGTCTATGCGTAATGATGATACAAAATCATTTATGGGTGATTTTTACAAAGCAGGGCTTGGGCAAAAAGATTTGCGTCTTGAGGTTCTTTCTGCAAAAAGCAGTAAGAGAAAACATGAAGTTGCTCAAGGTTTAACTCAAATTGATGAAACAAAAGCAAAAGCCAGCAAAACAGATTCTAAGTATCCAAAAGGTGAAGAAGATGTTGATGTAAAAAAAGTGTTGCTTAAATTTTTAAGTGATTTTTATGAGCTGTCGAAGTCAAGTACAAACCGAAAAGCCATTTGTGATGCAATGTTTAAAGACTACAAGTCTGAATGGTACACAGACGGCAGCAACCCATTTGAGAAACAATCTGCACAGCTTTTAGATTTTATTGAAGACCAGTGCAAAATAGCAAAATCGGAAGCAAGAAAGCGTACCCTTGATTTTGATATTAAAGAAAATATTATTCTTTCCTTTGCACTAAACATGCTTGATGCCGACCACAACTGGAATAAAGCCAAAGGGGGTTGATTCCTATGTTTGGAAAAAATAAAGCTGAAAAGCCCATTTTCACCGAAACACAGCAAGAAAAAATTGAAGAAATTGCAAGGTATGTAGCAGATACAGCCTTTAGTAGTGGTGTTGAAAAAGCAAAGAGCGATTTGAACGATGCTTTTGTTAGACTAAAAGAAAAATTTCTATCATCATTTAAAAAACTTGATGAATATGTAGCTGAAATGGACAAGAAGCAACAAAAACAAGAATGGAAAATCGAGCAGCTTGAAAAGGAAATTGAAAAACTTCAAAGAGAGATAACTTCCCGTCAATATCAGGCGGGAGGTTATCATCAAAACTCATCAGCCGGGCAATATACCCCACCAATTTCACCCGGTGTTCCTTCAAACAGCCTTGACAGACAAGAACCGGATTACTCAGCCTTTATATCCGAAGTTACAGAAGCCTATCTTGCCGCAACATCAAATACAGCAAGTGCAGATACTCGTATGAAATTTAAAAGCAAATATGGTGTACGTGATTTTGGATTAATAGACAGGCGCACGTCGGCAAGGCAAAATATTTTCACATATGATAAATATTCTTTTGACACTCAAGATAAGTCTATGTTTGCTATAAAACTTGATAGTGAAAGCAATGGGTATATTGTTTTTCCGGCTTTTTTTAAAGCAGACGAAAAAGAAGATTTTTTATCAAATGGTTTGTCAACATTTTTTAAAGTAAACTGGCCAGACCGTAGGCGGCCTGTAATAAAAAAACCGGGACGAGTTAAAATTACAGACAGCGGTACAATACAAAATGAATATGATATTTTAGAAAAGGGCGAACTTGAATAAGTTTTAGCCAAAGGTTGAATGGAGTGTGTGTTAATAATATGAAAACATTAAAAACTGTAATGATAATATTATTAATGTTTCCGCTAATTCTGATTCTTGTTGCTTGTAGTGGAGATGATGACACAGCTGAAACAACGCCAGTTGTTTCAATAATTGAACCAACAGAGCAGCAAACGGAAACAGAAGACGAAACAACCCCCATTCCGGAGCCGGAGCAACGTGAACAAATTGGATTACCTCCTGAACTTTGCAGAGATATTAGGCTTGGTTTTTTAGGTAGTGCAGGGAACTATTTTTATGAGGATGTAAATACTTTGCTTGAAGATTTGGTAATGCGAAATTGGCTTCAAAGTTCAGCTTTTTCACCTTCAACAAGAAACCTTACTTTATCTTCTTTTCAAAGTGGTGAATCCGGAGTAAATGCTGTTATTGCTTCTTTTAGTGACTTTGCAGCTATTGCAGAATCAGAAGGTATGTACTTGACAGTGTTACTTAGCGATGAAGAAGATGGAGAATTTGTTGGGCTTTTTGTTCGTGATACATTACGGGACAATATCACTTTATCCCGGACACTAGCAATGGCTATACAAAACATTTCAACTGTAGACAACAGTTTCCTATTAACTCGTGACAGTAGCCGTCTTCGTGCAGCCGGTGTAGATTTAATTTGCCCAAACTGTGTTGACCCTGACCCACCACCATCACAGCCCAGCAATGCAGAGATTATTTCTATGTATCCGGACAGAGCATTTTTTATGAGTGATGATATTATTATTTCTGCTCATGCAAGTTTGCCTTCCGGCTATGACAGCCAGCTTACTGTTTACTGGTATGAAGTAATAAATGAAAATGAGCGTTTGAGGATTGGGGAAGGTGAAAACTTCACCTTTGCGAATGTTCAAGAAGGTGAGTACAGCCTGGAAGCAGAGTTTCGCACGGTTGTATTTCGTGACGGTATCCCTCGCAGTTCTTTTCCCATTGTTATTGCAGTGCCTCTTACAGTTTTGCATTTTGAGTTTCCTATAGTCCTACAGCCGCTAAGGCTAAGTACAGAAGGTATTTCCGGTGAAGATGATGGTATAAATACATTTCCGTGGGGTATTGCCTTTGGTGCATATGCCGGTGTTGAGACTGTAAATATATTTGCAGATGTTTCTTCATTAAATCATGGAGAGTTAATTGTTGAATGGTTTGCACGGCAGACTAGCAGTGACTCTGCCCCGGCTTCTAACATATCTGCTTTGCTTATGACAGGTGACATGCAAGGGTTTACGCCAATTGATAGAATTGGTGAAGTCCTAAGTATTCAAACTGACCCATCAATTGACCCTCGAATGTTTATTACAACAAACCATTTTGGCACATTTGAATACATTGCACGTGTTACAAATGTAAGTGAAGGGTATCCAACTGTTTCGCAGTGGTCAACAATTGTAAATATCACATTTAGGGATGAAACCGCCCCACCATATGAAATAAGAAATATTTTCTTTAACCCAAATGTAACTGAATTTGAAGTTGTAAATCATACGGGATTGCCACGTGAGTATAGGGGCGACCAACTTGTAAGACTTCAGGAAATAGCCGCTGAAATAGCCGGTTTTGGAGATAGCGTAGAACATATACGCATTGATGGTATGTTTAATAGAGTTACTCGTGACAATGACCCGGCAGGGTATAGTATACGCAGGGCAAACACAGTAGCTGATGAACTTGAAAGACTTTTAAGAAACTATGGAATGTCCGTTCCTATACACAGGACAGCAAACCTTGACCAAATTGGTAGAGATTTTGAGCAAAGAAGAGCAATTATTACTGTATCGCTTATTGTTGATTAGCGGCAATCGCCAAGTGAGGTGCTTTAGTGTATGTTAAGGGAGTTTTTTTACGGTAAACCAAGCGATGGCTGGGGTGATAATGATAATTCTGGAAACAAACTAAAATTATCACGTGTTTTTATCGTTTTTTTAGCTTGTATTGTTTTAATTGGAGGTACAACTGTACTTGCCTATTTAGCTATTGATTTTTTTACCCCAAACCCCACAAATTTTGTAGCAATTGGTGATTCTGTTACCTCGGGTTATGGTTTGAATTTAGATACCTCAAGACCTCCCGGAAGCCACTCTACTATGCTTTTTGAGGATTTAAAAGAAGCCGGTTTAGTATATGAGTATATGAATTTGGCAACAGCCGGGCATACAACAAGCGATTTAATTAATAAACTTAATAATTTAACTGATGAAGAGCTTGAATTTTTTAGGAACTCACGAGTTGTTACTGTAAATATCGGAGGTAACAATATACTTGCTCCTTTTGTAGATTACCTTCTTGAACTTCAACTCATTTCTGGTGCCGGAAATTTGCAATCCGGTGCCAGCAATGTGCTTTCCGGTGCGTGGGGAATTTTGTATGAAGTAATTGCAGGTGTAGGTGGAGTTGTTACAGATGGTGATACCTCCTTTAGTTTAAGTAATATTATTTCAAGTGTTGGTATGGCAGTAACCGGCATTGGGGAGCTTATTTTAGGCTCTGGTGAAATCATTAGCGGAACAATTGATGCTGTAAATATTGGGCGTGGTAATCTTTCAGAGGAATTGCAAATGCTTCTTGAAGAAGGGGTAGAAACGTTTGCAATTGAATATGTACAAATTCTTGACTGGCTTAGAGTAAATGCACCTCGTGCAACAATAATTGTAAATACAGTGTACAATCCTATCCCCCAAGAAATTTTGTTTATTTCAATGCCAATTTCCACATGGGCAAATGAACTTATAACAGATATAAATGAAATAATAGTAACTGAAAGTCAAAACCGTGGTTTGGTTAAAGCAGATGTTTTTGAAATAATGTCAAATAGGTCTTATTTAATGCTTTTAAATTTAAACCCCTTACAAGGCAGCTTGTCTTTTGATATGATTCACCCAAGTCTTGAAGGGCATAGGCTTATTGCCGATTTGCAGTATGAGTCTTTTCGCAATTATTTTCCAAATAGATAAGGTAAGATGTTCATGCGTAGATTTTTTAATGTTGTAGTAAAGTACTTTGTACTTTTTTTGATGTTCATTTTGATATTTACACGTACAAAATTAAATGCTGCTGAAATGATACCTTCGGCTGGTACTTTTGATTTGGAAGTAATAATTATCATTGACAATAATGATGAATTAAACAATCTTGACCCGGACGGGAATATAAGGATAGCCGCAAATCTTTTTATAGATTTAGCGGCTGCTTTTGATTCACGGGTTGGGTATTTTATTGGTTCGAGTAACCAAAGTATTTACCGCAGTACTACAGATTTAATTAGTTTTCGTCGTGATATTAAAGACGGAATATCAAATGCCCCTGCTCCTTCCGGGCAGTCACTTTTGATTGATGATTTGTATGAAACGCTTTCTTTATTTACTCAAAGCAGCACATTTAACCCAAGAAACCGCAGTATTATACTAGTTTCACCAACCTTAGATGAAAATGAACTACATAACTTTGTACAGTACGCCTATGATGAAGGTATTCTTGTGTTTACAATTTTTCCGCCATTTTTTAATATTGAAGATTTATTTATGGAGATTTTTGGTGTGTTAGTTGACTCGGCAAAAATAAATTTATCTTTTAACGATACACGAAATATAGAAATTCCGATTTTCAACAGAAGCATGTATGGTGCTGCTGTTGTAATAACATCAAGTGGAAAAGTTGCAGATGTAGAGTTAACAAATGTTAGCGGTGAAGCTGTTCCTCATATGTTAAGTTCGGATTGGGAGGAGAATTACGCAGTAATTAAGTTACTTTCTCCTACATTTGATACCATCTATCTTTCCTTCACCGAAGAAGCTTATGCAAGTACAATAGTATCGTTTTTCCCAATTTATGATATCTCTCTTGTACTTGGGCTGCCTGTACCAGATGTTGGCTCGGTAGATATTTCGTGGACACTTGAAAACTATAGTGGCACAAATATAAGAGATGAGTTACTAATTTCTGCAATAGCACCTACTTTAATATACAAAAACACTTATACTCAAAATATTTATAGTTTTGAATTTCCAACCGGTCATCAGACGGCAACACTGCATCTTGAGCCGGGAGGCTACGAAGCCCATTTAATACACAATGAATTTGGTTTCCATAGAGCATCAAATTCATGGTCATTTGTTGTACCGGAAAGTCATCCAGCCCCACGAATTGAACTTGTAACCGGGACTAACAGAGCTTTTTTGGTTACAATGTTTAGGCGGAATATAAACTTCTCTATAAAAAATGCTATTCAATTTGAAGAAGAAAATCTTCCGCTAAGAATTTCCGTAGCAGCAGGAGTAGATGATTTAATTGACTGGAACTTTGTTCAAGATATTAATGGTGGGTATTTAAATATTAGTGCAATAAACTCCGGACGTGAATCAATTTTATTTACTGCAACAGATGTACATGGGCAAACGGCTGTATTTCAGCTTGATGTGATAATTGTAAACGGATTAATTTTTGTAATTGTCTTTGCTGTTGTTTTTGTATTAATTGTGGTTAAAGTCGTTTTAAAGATGATAGCAAGCAAACCGTTTTTGAGTGCACCAATGATTGCAGAAATGCCTGTTGGTTCAAAAAATAAAGATAGAAATGACGAGAACAAAAGAGGCTTACTTGCTTTAAGAGTTAAGTTGCCGGAAGGTCATGGCGCACCTCCGGGTGCAAGGGAATTTATTTTACCTGCCGAAAGCGGCAAAAAAACCCTTGAAGACATATTTAACTTAAACACAAGCACATCAGCTCCATACAAAAGAGCCTTTGCAAAAATTGAATGGTTTACAAAAGGGACAGTACTGGAAGCAAAGTCATATGTTTTGCTTGAAATAAAGTTTCCAAGCAGTTCCGGCTTTACAATTTCAGTAAACGGCTCAAAAAATAAAAGAAAAGCTGTGTTTAATGTAAACGGTGGTGCAAGAGTTGTAATAGCAAGTTTAGACGGTGAATATGTAATTGAGTTCGGAAATATATAGAGGTGGTAAAATGCTAAGCGATATAATTTCAAAAGCAAAAGAAATAGATTCAATTTCCCAAAAAAGCAAGCTCCCATTATCAACACTTACACTGGTTTTATTATTTGGCACAAGTTCAAGCTTAAATAGTGAACTAATTAATATTCACAAAAAATTTGCTCAAAATGAAAATGCACTAGTTTTTATTAAAGCAGCAGACGTAAACACAGATGAAGTAGTAAGTGAAATTTCTACATTGCTTTCAAGCGAACAAGTTCATAACTCCGGAGCCGGCAACTTAAAAAATATATTAGTTTGCCCAATTGTTTCTGCAAGCAAAGAAAACATTCAACATCTTATAAGTGTTGCTGATGCTCTTGATGATTATGGAAATAAACATCATATAGATTTTTTGTGGACTCCATTTTTAAAAGATGTCGTACAATCAGAAAATGACATATGGATTAATGATATTGAAGAAAAACTGCTTAAAAAAGGGCGTAAAACTATTTGCGGAATAATTTCCAAAAGAAATAGTATAGGCATTACATTAAATGACAAAAATATTGCACTAAATATTATGATGTCTATTTTATTTTTTGCAAATGAAGTAAACGATGTTGAACTTAGAACTTATATAAACAGCGGAAAAAATGAAAACGACTGTTTTTATACTGTTTCTGCTGTTTCCATAAACCTTCCAATTCATATTTATGTTTTAAGTACACTAAAAAACGCTATTGAACGTGCTACAACTGATACACTAAAAAAATCTAAGCAAGGCAACTTAAACTTAGATTTGCATAGCATTTTTGAAAAATATGAGTTTTGTGGAAAAGGTAAAAAAATTCCTCTTGAAGCTTTGTTTGGTGTAATGTCTAGCAACGAAGGCGGTCATCAAGCTATAGATGAACTAAAAGAAAATTTGGATAAATTTGCGGACAAATATTTTTTCTCAAATCTAAGCGAAGATAAAAAAGAAATTCTTGAAAAAATACACGAAGAATTTTTAAAAGAGTTTAAAAAAGGTGAAAAATCACTTGATTATCTAAATCAGATTGAAAGAAACTGGCAGGGCAATATTAACCTCCCTAACGGAAATATAATGGAAACAAATGAACTTCCGGATTTTAAAAAATCAAGCAAGTTTAATATGCCAGAAAATATTTTGCAAATTTACAAAGATACTGCAAACAATATAACTGTGAAAGCAAACAACTACGACAAAAATCTTCTTGATGAGTATTTTAACAGTCAACAGTTTTTAACAATAAAAAAATATTTTGAAATGGGGCAGAGTTTATTGACTGACCTAATCTCAGAATTTGAAAACGAATTGTCCATGGAAGTTGAAATGCTGCAAGTTTTAAATAATAGTGATTTAATTAGGGACAGTACTATAATAAAATCTCAAAGCACTATAGATAAATTTGATGAATATGTAAGAAATATTTTTAATTCATCTCTAAAATCAGATGAAGAAGAGACAAAAAAAGCATTAAGTTTGTTGACTAGTGAAGGTTATTTGATTAGCAGAGACTCTGCATTAAAGGAAAACATATCACAAAAATATATTAAAACCTTAAATGAAAAGTGCCAAAATCCGGACGATGGATTAACAAAATCCTTTATTTCACGGGTTGAAAGAGAGATAGCCTTCCCTATCCATACAGATATATCAAATAGGTTGGTATTTTTTTGGGGAGGAATTGGCAGCAATTTTTTTGAGGCTTGGAGAAAATCAAATATTGATTTCCGTCAATTGCAAATAAACCCGAATGACCATATCACAATGCTTGCAGTTTCTAAAGCATTTTCAAAAGATGTATTAGTGCAAAGGAGTGATTATTAAATGGCATATCCTTTAGAAATAACTTCTGCTGTTTTTGATAACGGAAAAATAGTTTTAAATATAAACTACACAAATGATACCCCAAGCAGGGTTTACATAAGCCCTGTAATTGAATCAAATGGTAATATCAACATAAAAAAAGGAGAAAAAGGTGCAGCGCATATTATAATGCGCCCACTTTCTAAATCTATAGATTTTTCTGTTGATGAAACAGTTGGAAGTGGAATAAAAGTTTATAAATATATTGTACACGCAGCAGAGCCAAATAAAAATTCAAACCCTGAAGAACTTTTAGGCAAAGATGAGTTTCTTGTTTCTGTCCCGGTTGGCAAAGCAGAGGTTCAGTATTGGGTAACAAGTGAAAGGCTTACCGAAATTTATTACAAACACAGTATTACATTAAAAAGCAACTGCAAGCTTATGCCGGAAATGATTTTGTACTCATTTACAACCTCCGGAAAAACATATGAGGCTATAGTTCCCGGTGTGATTGGCGAAAACAAAATAGAGTTTGCCCCATTTTTTACAGTAGGCAAAGCACTGCCTATAGCTAAAAATGATAACCCCGGGGCAGCTTTTGGGATTAATTTAAAGGCAGCAAATTTTGCGGAAGGAAATATAAAATTAATTTGCAAACCATTTGGTTTATTTAAAAAATTATTTGGATAAAAAGTTTTAAGGAGAGATTAAATTGGCATATTTTAAAATGAAATGCCCTCATTGTTTAAGGTCATTATCCAATTACGATATAGTTTTTAAAAAATCAGCTTCAGCACCTATGGAAACTCCTGTGCATGTTGAAACCCCACAAGTTGAGGCAAACACTTCAAACAGTGGACCAAGAGTAACAAGAAGACGACAATCACAAAGCACACAGCAAGAAACACTCGGTACTGGGGATGGTTATACATATGACCAGCTTGTAGCAATTCATGGCGAAGAAAATGTTAAATATGAGCCTTTTAAAAATGTTACACCACGACCATACTTCCAACATGTTGATACTGATGAAATAAAAGAAAAACGCAGAATTTTTTATAAAAATAATGCACCTCAAACTGATGAAGAAGCATTTGAATCTTCTTTGGATATGAATTTTTCACCTGCTTCTGACCGTATGATTCAGGAGCTTATTTACTCAATCGAAGCTAAGAACACAGGCGAGAAGTTTACACGACGTTTTTGCCCCTGCGGCAAGGAGTTAAACAGGCTTGCCGGTACAGTTCCAACCTTTGTTGTTTTAACACTTGGACCTTCTGATGCAGGAAAAACAATGTTTCTTATTACTCTTCTTGAAGTTATGGGCGAAGAGCAATTTGCTATTCCTCCAAGTGACTCCGGTGCAAACACGATTGCTTCTGTAAACGTTGTGGCTACGGGCGGTGAGTTTTCTGATTCATCTGACGGGCGCAGGGTCAACCTTAGTGATTTAAAAGATGATTTATTTAATGAAGGATTACTCCCCCCAACAACAATTATTTTTAACAATGAACCTCTCCAGCTTACAGTAAACATTGACTTCAATTTGCAAATGGGCAGCGAAACAAAAAGGGAGAGAAGTTCTGCCCTTATGTTTTTGCAGGACATGCCCGGTGAGTGGCTGACAAATACTGCAAATGAGTCTAGCTTAGATAGGGTAATTGACCAATTCCCTCATTTTGATGGTTTTATTATGATACTTGACCCATTTACATTCTCGGGAAGTGACGAAGTATTTGTGGGTCAAGTTGCTGACCATGAGCTTTCTGATTCAAAACTAAAATATGTAAGAAGAATGACACAAGTGCTTTCTCAAAAAATTGTACCAAAAGTAAATGAAGCTGATGGTGCATCAAATGAAATTAGGAAGCCAACGGCTGTTATTATTACAAAAGGTGACCATTTTTTAAACAAAAGTAATGAAGGCGCATTAGAAGATAAAAATATACACCAAAGTTTCCCCACTCTTGCTAATGACCAGCCGAGAAGCTTCGATAAAAAATATTATGAAGAAATTGATGAAGATGTAAATATTATTTTAGACAATATAGCAAAAAACGTAAGAAGTATGCTTGGAAACAGTTTTGCTAAAGAGCAGACATTTTTCTCTTTAATTTCTGCCCTAGGCAAAGAACCTCCCGAAATGGAAGTAAAAGAGCGAAACGGCATTGAACGGCGTTATGTAAAAAATAGAAGGTCTATTGAGCCTTGGAGGGTATACGACCCTTTTATTCGTATGCTTATGGCTTTTAAAGTTTTGCCTCCGTTTAATGAATTGGAGATTAGAACACCGGACATGGAAACAAACAGACAAAAAATAGCCAGAGGTGACAGCTGCCGCAACAGGTTAAGCGATTGGGGAAAAGACTATAGAAATGATGATTGGATAAAAATTACCAATGAGATTTTAACAAGTGAGCAGTCTCCATTACCAAAAGGAAAAAATAAAAAAGAGAACACAGAAAGTAAACCTGTTAAAAAAAGTTTTATTGCCAAGCTGCTAGGGAGGTAGTAATAAATGATTGGTCATTATATTTATACCCGTGCCGCATATGCCTATAATTCAAACCAGCTTGTTGATGGCACTGTAACAGCAGAGCTTACAAAGGGGATTTTTGGTCAAAACCCTCACCAAACGGTAATGAAACTTGAGGAAGGGTTTAGTGCTTTAGAGCAAACTATCGCCCAAAGTAAACATGAAACCTCTGTTTTGCGGATTATCAGCCCAACAGAATCTTCAAAAATGTTAAGCCGGACTTACTATGTAAAAGACCAGCTTACAGGAAAAAAGGACGAGTTTGGAAAAATAGAAGGGCGAGGTGTCGTCCAATATAGTTATGGTGTAATTTTTACCAATGATGATGCCTATGCGTTTATAGACAATCCTTTAAAAGAGGATTTTTTATACACTGCATTTGAGCCATATGAAGATGTTTTAAAACGCTCGGAACTTAATGGTGAAATATACTATCCTGCCCCCCATGACTATAAATACTTAAAAAATGCTGGGAATTATTTAAACAGTACACTAAGCAGTAAACTTAAACTTTGGAGTGATATAAATGTTTCAGAGGAAATGTTTACTCAAATATATACTCACATTTGCAAGGCAATTGTTGATGGAAATGAAAGGATTGCTGTTGTAATAGGCAGCGAAATAAAGAGTGAAGATTTAATTTTTGCTGTTTTAAATACATTGCCTCCGTGGTTAAAAAAGAAATTTGGTGCAATATCAAGATGGAAAGGAAATTTTACCGGTGAATATACCGAAGCACTTTCGGGTATTCATCTTGTTTGCTATGAAGATTCCGTTCCAACACTAGGTGAAAATGATATTTACGTTGATATGCGTTTAAGTAATGGATTAGTAAAAGGCAGTGTAAAACGTATTAAAGAAGTTACTTCCAAAGAAAAATATTTTGCCCATTGGATTTTTGAAAACATGGATAACAAGAAAATCCAAAATGATATGGCAAACTTTATGTCGCAGCAGTTTTTTGATGAGGATTTAGAATCATCTATACCATTTGATGTATTTGCAGATTTATTTTTTATGTGGGATGAATTTGTAAATAAAAAAAGCGGAGGTCATGTGCCAACGTTTGAAACATGTGCATGGGCTGTAATAAAGTTGCACAGTAGTTTTGGCGCAGAAATGGAAGAGTTTTTTAAGAATAAGATATTTTTAAACTTGATATTTAGTGAGTTTAACAAAAGTCTGGTTGCATTAACTCATAATGAACTTAGTTTAGTTGAAAAAGACTTAATTTTTGCAATTTGTGATTTAGCATTTTCGTTTGACTTTAAAATAAATGAAGTTTCTGCAAGAGATATTGCTAGAATTTTAACTGATAAGCTAATAACAGGTATCGAAGAAAACGCAGTTAAATTGGAAGAACTTGTAGATTACTATGATGGTATTTTAAATTCGGTTGAACCCGAAAAATACAATTATGCAGAAAAAAATATAAGATTTGATACAACTCATGCAAGAGATGCATTAAGATTTTATGATAGAATTTTAAAAGATGAAAATGTTGGTATAAGGAGCAAAAATCTAAAACAGTTATCCTTTAATGCATTTGAAAGATACACAAATGTTCGTGCAATAAAAGCAATAAAGGGTGAAGAAAAGTATGAAAGCCCTGAAGATATTGGAAACAGCATAAGAAATCTTGCTGAAGTCCTTAAAAAGCATGGGTATCAGCTAAACATAAATGGAAATTTTATGAATAACATAGCAAATACTCGTGAAAGTAGTGAAGCTTTTTTTGAAATTGTAAAAGTAAGCCGTGAAATTTCAAATATTACACCACCAGAGCCGGAAAATTTAATTCGTATTTTAAACGGATTAAAAAACCTGCCCCGAAATGAGCAAGACAGTAAAATAAGATATTTACTTAAAAAATTTTGGAGCTGTGAAGATTTAAAAAGTGTTAAAGCAAAAAACGATTATATCCGTAGGCTAGATGAAGGAAATGCTTCAAAAGAATTTGTAAAACGTGATGTTGGTACAGCTGATTTTAGCTTGGAGTATCAGGCTATGTTAAATGAAATACCAAACCCAAAATCAGTAGATGAAGCCCCACGATTTATCAGAAAGCTGCATGATTTTTGGAATAAAATTTACAATACAGGCTTTGAAAGTGCAGATGATGTTTACAAAGCCCTGCAAGCGAAAACAAAAAGTGTTGGTTTTGCAGAAGAAGTTTGTGCTGTAATTAATGAACAAGACATGAAAAAGTTAAACTTTCTCATGGAAAGAAACCGTGTACATGCCCATAGCATATACAAACGCATGGAGGAGTTTGACAAAATAGCAATTGGTGTACCGGGAATAAGCCAAGAATTTTGCGAAACATATGAAATTTGGGAAAATGACTATGCTTGTTTCGCTGCCAGGATGGATTATTGGATTAAAGCAATTGGTGAAACAGTAAGGTGCAAACATGAATGGGCACTTTCACGAGTTTTAATCGACTATAAAATGACACAGGCTTTTATTACAGATGTAAAGTTTGCAAAAACATATTTAAAAACTTGTGCAAAGTTATTTAAACGTACGAGTTTTTCAGAAAAAGAGGAGCTTCAAACTTTATATGAAGCAATGGGGTTGCTGTTTGAGCCCCATGGAAGATATAGTTCGCAAATAAAAGGAAGTATTTTTAAATCCCTTAGTGATTGGGCTTTGCAGATAGCAAATGAAATGCTTAGTGGCGATGAAAAATCTATAGCCGCATTTTTTGAAACAGGAGAAGATTTTGCTAAGTTAAAAATAAAAGTGCCAAGCGCAAGAAGAAGTTCATTTGAGCTGGGTAAGCAATTCCACGAATTAGCTAGCTCTGTTTTAGATAAAAATAAATCACTCAAAAAACTTTATGGAAAACAATTGCTTCTTTTTTATGGTAAGGCTGAAAAAGGTTCGGGCGGTTTAATTAATAAAATATTTGGTAAATAGAGGTGAAATTAAGTGTGCAAAAATTGTTTTAAAGAAGTTGAAAACGGTATAAGATGCCCTCATTGCAATTTTTTAGATGGTGATACCCCAAAAGAAGCACAAGCACTTTTACCCGGGACTATTCTTGTTGACGGTGAAAATGAATATATGATTGGCGGTCTGCTTGGTGCGGGTGGATTTGGTATGGTATACAAATCCTTGGATTTAAAAACCAATGAAATTGTAGCAATCAAGGAACTTTTCCCGGGTATGCTTGTAACTCGTATCCCTGGAGAAAAAGATGTACTTACAGTTTCTGATGACGAAAACACTCTGGATTTGTGGGAAACAGAGCAAAAACGTTTCCACGATGAAGCTATGGAAACAGCAAATATTGCAAGCCATTTTTACCGTCGTACAAAGGCTGTAATGAAATTTTGCAAATATTTTACTGCAAATGATACCGGATATATGGTGACAGAATATCTTGAAGGTAAAACTTTGTCTGCCATAATGGATGGGCTAAACAATCAACCCCTAGAGTATGACGAAAGCATGCGAATAATAAGAGAAGTACTGATTGCCGTGCAATGTATACACAGTGCCGATATTTTGCATCTTGATATAAACCCTGAAAATATTTTTGTTTGTGACGATGGTCAGGTTAAGCTTATTGACTACGGTTCAGCAAAATCACAAAGGAACTTAGGAAATGATTATGAACCGGTTTTAAAGCCCGGTTATGCTCCACCGGAACAATATATTTCTCTTGAAGAGACAAAAGAATTTTCGGATATTTATGCAATTGGGGCTACCCTTTACTTCATGCTTACAGCAAAAAAACCAATTGAATCTACAAATAAGTTAAACGAAACTGTAAAAACTCAAGAAGAAGATTTGTACTCGCCTGTTGAGGACTCAAACAAAGCTGTTCCAAAAAACATAAGTAATGCGATTTGGCGGGCAATGGCAATTGATCCAAGACTGCGGTTTCAAACAGCAAAAAAATTTTTAAAGGCATTAAAAGGCAGGTCAAAAATAGAACCACCGCTTACTTATTACCGTAAACGCCGCAAGAATATTTTTCTTGGAATTACTTCAACTTTTGTTGTTCTTATTTTAGCAGGAATTACAGCTTATTTTTATGTAACAAACATAAGTTTAAACCCTGCAACCTTTGAAGTCTGGCTCGTTTCAACCGGAAACCCTGCTCTTGATACACAAAGAGAAGCGGCTTTTGATGAAATTATTAATAGTTTTTTAAATGCCCATCCGGATGTGGAACTGGATGTGGAACTAAGGATTATTCCGCAGGAAAGTTTTGCTTCAGAAGTTGAAGACGCATTGCGTCAAGGTTTGCCTATTTTGTTTGAATCAAATGGAATAGATGAAAATTTGCTTTTGTCATATGCACTTGATTTATCATCGGTTGCAAGTACTGTAAGCAGCCGTACTCATTTTTTAAGTGATTTTTCTCGCCTTGTGCCTTCAAGAGCTCAAATCCCCACAGGGTTTAAAACATCAGCAATTTTTATAAATTCTACTTTTGTTGATTTTGATGAAGAATCTGTAAGTGATTTGCCGGGCTTGCTTGCGTCAATGCCGGTTAGTGTTAGTGCTATTGCTGTTTACCCCGGGGCTGAATCCGGGTTTGCTTCTGCTTTTGGAAGTACCCCTTTTGTAGACTCATCTGCTTTTTTTGAAGGAAGTGCCGGTGCGATTTTCGCATACACAAGTTCTTTCCATAGCATACAAGGGGTGATGGCTGGCAGGTATCGTATGCTGTCTCTTGATATAAATGAAGTTCCTGCTTCTTTTGGTGGTTTTTTTGCGGCAGTAAACAGCAGCGGCAATGAAAACAGAGCAATAATGCGATTGCTTGAATTTATACTTGGTGAAGACGGGCAAGATTTAATTCATATAAGAAATAGCAGTGGATTTGTTCCAATTAATATAGCCGCACTCGAAATTTATCAATCTGTTTTTACCCAGTTTGATAGTATGTTTGACAATAAAAACAGTTATGTATTTGATTAATGGGAGAGATTTTTAATGGAAAATGTTATTGTCCCCAAAAGTACAAAATCACGTCTTTTGTCTTTTTTACAGCCGGGATATAAATTTCCGGGGCTTAGATACGAAATAACAGAATATGTAAGGCATGACGGTTTTAGTGTCACATACAAAGGTGTGGATAGTACAGATGAAAAAACTGTACTAATTCATGAGTATTTTCCTACAGTATTTTCTTCCCGTACTCCGGGGGAAAGTGAAATAAATATAAGACCTCAACCAAGTTTAAGCAATCAATTTGACTCAGGTCGTGTAAACTTCGTAAAAACTGCTGAAAAAATGCAAAAAATTGCAGGGAGCGAAGGCGTTTTAAATGTTTTTAATGTCATGAATGTAAATAACACGGCTTATATGGTGACAGAATATTTTGAAATTGAAAATAATACTCTAGCATCAGTTATAAAAGAATGGTCTGCTTACTCTCCAAATGTGATTATTGAAAGATTTTTACCGCTACTCACAAGCATGAAGGCTGCTCATGAAAATGAACTTTTGCACTGTGACATTAAACCTGAAAATATTTTAATAAATGGCGGAGATTTAAAGCTTATTGGCTATGCTCCATATCGTCACGAAACTGCTACATTTTCAAAGACTCTATCTATTCTTGTAACACATGGGTATTCTCCAGTCGAGTTATACCGAAGCAAAAATGATATTAAAGCTCACACCGATGTGTTTGCTTTTGCTGCACTTTTGTATCATTTACTTACAGGCGAAAAACCACCCTCCGCAAAAGCACGTTTTAATAGCTTAGAGGAAAAAGGTATAGACCCTCTTGTTCCAATTAGGAAATTTAATAAATTTATTTCAAAAAGCCAAGAAAACGCAATTTTAAATGCCTTAAACGTTGAGGTTAAAGACCGTACAGCAACCCCGGAAATTTTTGCTGAGGAGCTAAAAGGAAAAAACACAAAAAGACGTAATCAAACAATTGAAAAAAAAGGTATCAACAAATGGCCTAAAAAAGCAAAAGTTACTGCCCTCGTTGGAACTTTTGCTCTTGCGGTTGTTGCTGTCTTAGTTTACTTTGGATTTTTCCGCCTTCCGCCACCGCCAATTTCAGAAGTCCCCTCATACATGGTACGAGTTCCGGACTTTGTAAACACTCATCTTTTACAAGTTGCCGAACGTATGGAAGAAGAAAACTTACAGCACCAAATAATTGATAGGCATTTTTCAGAAATCACACCTCCTGATTTTGTGCTTATGCAAGACATAAACCCCGGCAGTATCGTGCCGATAAACACGCTTGTTTCCCTTATAATAAGCGGTGGTGTTGAAATGCGTATTGTTCCTCATATTGAAGGTGTAACTGCGGAAGAAGCGCAGGCTGCTTTGGAGTACGCAGGATTTACTACAAGACGGCTTTATGCATTCAACAGGTTTATTTTAGAAGGAAATGTAATTTCACTTGGGCGGCCTCCGCTTGGTGAGGTTCATGTTTATACAGGTGAGCCTTTCCCACTTGGTGGTGAAATTGCGATGTGGATTTCACGAGGACCTGACCCAATACTTGATTTACCGTTTATGTCAGTTGTGCCTGACCTTGTTGGTTTAACCTTTGCACAAGCACTTGAAGCAGTTGTTGAATCCGGATTCCCGTTGCAAATTATACATGACAGGCATGGTGACGAGCCGGCAAATACAATTGTTTCGCAAGATATGCCTCCGGGTACACAAATCATGAATGATACCCCAATTGGTATTGTTCGTTCGCTTGGCATACGTATGGAAATTATTCCAAATATGCAGTTTAACAGTCAAGAAGAAGCAGAAGCTGCTTTAACTGCTGCCGGGTTTACTTTTATTGTTTTAACCGACAATAGTGAAACAGTGCCGGCAGGTAATGTTATCTCTATGTTTCCGGCAGGTGGAAGCATTGTTAATCATGGCTCGGAAATTGTAATGACTGTTTCACTTGGCGGCTTGCCGTTTGCAATGCCTGAAACAGTTGGACTTACAGAGTCTGCGGCAAGAACTGAACTGCAAGCAAGAGCTTTAATTGTTAATGTAAGTTATGAAAATCACCCAACTATTCCGCCCGGGCAAGTTATTCGTCAAACGCCGTCTTCTGGCGCAATGGTTCATGTTGGTGGAGCTGTTAGCATTGTAATAAGTTCGGGCGAGCATATTGCCATTGTCCCAAGTATGAGCGGTATGACAAGAGCAAGTGCAGAAGCAGCACTAACAAATGTTGGGTTTAATTTTATGGTTTCACTTCAACATCATGATACAGTGCCGGCAGGTCATGTAATAACTCAATCACATGTTGCCGGAAGCAGTCAGCCAACCTCTGCAACAATTGGGCTTATTGTAAGTATGGGGCAAGAGGTTTTCCCTATTGTAAATCAAGTTGGGCGTGACAGGCAGTCTGCTGTTTTGGCTCTTTCAAATGCAGGTTTTATTGTTGACGTTTCTACCGATCACAGTAACACAGTATTAGAAGGAAATGTAATTTCTCAAAGCCCAAGTGGTGGAGAATTTCCACGCAATGCTCGTATTTCTCTTGTAGTTTCGTTGGGGCAGCCTTTTGTAGATGTGCCAAATGTCGTGGGTCAGACCCTTGCAACGGCAACAAACACATTGTCAGGTGATGCGTTTGATTTTACTGTTGAAGTAGAAATGAATGTATTTCATGACACAATTGCACGTGGAAATGTTGTTCAACAAATTCCAACAGCAAATACCCGTGTTTCACGAGGGGGCAGGGTACTTTTAACCATAAGTGACGGACCAAGACCAACCTATAGAATAAGCTTTGTTGGAAACAACGGTACCGGTTCAACACCTCCAGTAGATGTGCGTCACGGCAATCATGCTGTTGCGCCGCAAAGCGAATTTACAAGGCGTGACTTTGCTTTTATTGGTTGGAATACTCAAGCAAACGGAAATGGTACATGGTTTATGCCGGGGAATCTTATCCCCAATGTTCAAGACAACATGACACTTTATGCCCAGTGGGATGCTATTCCTGAACATATTATTGAATATGTTGCAAATGGCGGAACAGGTACAATGGCACAGGCAAGAGTTGCACAAGGGCAAAATCATATTATCGTATCCAATGGATTTATTCGTGCAAATTATAGTTTTGTAAATTGGAACACCCACGCAAACGGTGGTGGACAGTCTTTTGACCCCGGTACGCAAATTACTAATGTACGAGCAGATATGCGTTTGTATGCACAGTGGGTAAGAAGCGGATTTACAGTATTTTATGACGGCAACGGTGGAAGCGGCTTAATGTCAAGCGTTCCTGTACTACGGGGAACAAATCATATGGTTTTAGAAAATGGATTTACTCGGCCCGGGTTTACATTTGCCGGGTGGAATACCGCCGCAAATGGTACAGGGACAGCTTTTGCACCGTGGTCGTCAATAACAATTACAGACCATGACGTTGTACTTTTTGCCCAATGGAGAGCTGAAATAACTCCGGTTACAAGCATAACAGGAGTTCCAACAAGTGGTGTTGCCGGCACTCCTGTTCCTCTTGGCGCAGCGGCAGCAGCACCGGCAACTGCTACAAACAGAAATATCACATGGAGTTTGGGTCATGGAAGTACTGCTGCCGGAGCAAATGTAAGCGGAAGCAGTGTCACTGCAACCGGTCAAGGTTCTGTTGTTGTTGTTGCAACAATAGTTGATGGTATTGGTCATGGTGTGCCGTTTACAGATACTTTTATTATTAATTTTACGCCTCCTCATGTTCCGGTTTTAAGTATCGAAAGAAACTTTCCGAATAGTGGAGTTGTTAATACCCCCTTTGCTCTAAACGCAGTTGTTCACCCCAGCACTGCCACTTATAATATTATTTCTTGGAGTCATGTGAGTGGTGGAAATGCCGTGGTTTCCGGAAACCAAGTTACAGCATCAGCCGCTGGGAATGTAACAGTACGGGCAACAATAGCAAATGGAGAAGCTCCGGGCGTACCGTTTATGCGGGAATTTACAATACATTTTGAAGATGATTTTGTTCCTGTAACAGGGATAAATATGACATTGCAGACAACCGGCACTGTTGGAGTTCCTGTGCCGCTTTCTCCAGAAGTTGTTCCGGCTCATGCTACAAATAGAAATATCGTCTGGAGCGTCGTCAGTGGAAGTGCAAGTATTTCAAATAATCAGCTTATAGCAACTGCACCCGGAAATGTTACTATCAGAGCTACAATAGAAAATGGCTACTCACAAGGCAATCATGCAACACGAGAGTTTCCAATGCACTTTGAAGACGTTTTTGTTCCGGTTACTGGTATCATCATGACAGTACAACCTACTGCTACTGTGGGAACGTCGGTTGTACTTTCCCCAACGGTTGTACCTTCAGATGCTACAAATCAAAACATTGTGTGGAATGTTACAAGTGGAAATGCAACTCTTTCCGGTAATCAAATTACAGCAAATACTGCCGGTACGGTCACATTTGTAGCAACAATTGCAAATGGCTCGTCCGTTGGAACTCCATTTACTTCACAAGTATTTACAATAACATTTGAGGATATATTTGTTCCGGTTACAAATATACAAAAGACATCTCCAATTACCGGAACAGTTGGGACACCAATAACCCTTTCAGGGATAATTCTTCCATCAACTGCAACTGCATCAAACCAAAATATCGTGTGGAGCTATGTTAGCGGACCCGGTAATGTGTCAAGTGGAGTTGTATCAGCAACAAGTGCAGGAGTCGTTAGAGTAAGAGCAACTGTTGAAAATGGCTGGGGTCAAGGCTCTCCAGCGCATGACGAGTTTGAAATTACCTTTACGGAAGCATTTGTGCCTGCAACAAATATAGCAATTAATGCGCCTGCAACAGGAATAGTTGGTACACCTATAACAGTCAGTGGTGAAGTATTTCCAACCCATGCTACAAACCGAGACATCATTTGGTCTGCACCGTTTGGAGGAGCAAATGTTTCCGGAAATGTTATCACGGCAACTGCTTCCGGCAGTGTAACAATAAGGGCAACTGTTCCAAATGGAGCTGCAATAGGTCAAGAAATTTTCCAAGACATAACTATCACGTTTACCGCACCGGTTATCCCGGTTACAAGTATTGTACGTGATATTGTGCAATTTCCATTAACCGGTACAGTAGATGCATTATTCCCACTTATCAATTTCAATGTACTACCAGTGGATGCAACAAACCGTAATATCACATGGAGTATTGCGCCTGTTTCAATTGGCAGTGCTACTATTGAATTTGTTAGTAATAACCCACATGTAAACGCCAGTGTGGCAGGGAATATTATTGTAATTGCTACGATAATTGATGGAATAGCACCTGGGCAGCATCATACCCAAGAGTTTACTATTAATTTTACTGAGTAATTTAAAAAGGAGTAGACATCAACACGTTTACTCCTTTCATTTTCCTATTTACAATATCCATGTCGTTTTAGTATAATATCTCGTGTGCTAATAACAAAATCTGAATGAAGGTGTGACTCATGCGATATAAAGTGATGGCAGTTGATGATATTCCTGTTAATCTAATGATTCTGGAGTCAATCCTTGAAGCTGAATATGATGTAATTACTGCTGAAAGTGGCAGCGAAGCCCTTCTCCTTCTACAGGAAGAGGCTAAACCTGACCTTGTACTTTTAGACCTTTCCATGCCTGACATGGATGGTTTTGAGTTGTTGGAAAAAATGAATGATGATTTGTCACTATCTCATATTCCTGCAATTTTTGTAACCGGTGAAGCCGATACTTATTCAGAAGAAAAAGGGCTTAAACTTGGAGCAGTTGATTATATTAAAAAGCCGTATGTCCCGGATATTATTATTGTAAAAATCCGCAACCATATTGAAAATAAAATCCTTCGTGATGATTTAATGAAGGCTGTAGCACACCGCACAAAAGAGTTACAACAAAAAACAGAAGACCTAATTGCTACACATGGTGCAGTTATAATGGGTATGTCACTACTTTCTGAAAGCCGTGACAAAGTAACCGGTGCTCATTTGGCTCGTATCAAAATGCTTACAACTTTGATGGCTGACAAAGTAGCTGAAATGTACCCCGACATTCTTACTCATGAAATGGCAAGTTGGATTTCAACATATTCACCGCTTCATGATATTGGAAAAGTAAGTGTTCCCGATGCAGTGCTTAAAAAACAAGGTGGGCTGACTAAAGAAGAATTTGAGCAAATGAAGGAGCATACTAAGGGTGGAGGCGATTTGCTTAGGCAAATAGCAAGCTTTTTGCCTGGCGACCAAAGTCATCTTAGTGTTGCAATTGAAATTGCAGAAAATCATCATGAAAAGTTTGATGGAAACGGCTATCCCTTTGGTTTAAAGGGCGATGATATTCCGCTTTCGGCAAGAATCGTTTCTGTAGCTGATGTTTATGATGCTTTAAGGAGTCCACGACCATATAAGCGTGGATTTACCCATCAAGAGGCAATGGATATTATATTAAAAGGTGATGGAAGAACAGAGCCAAGGCATTTTGACCCTCGTGTTCTTAAAGTTTTTGAACTTATTCATAAGGAATTAGATAGAGTTTACAATGAAAATCTTGACCCTCAAATTGAGGAAATATAAAAAAAGAGCATTTGCTCTTTTTTTTATGTGCTTATTATTTTTTACCTATTATCTACATTTACAAACTTTGTTAAGGCCCCAAGATACATTAGCTCTACAGTCCCTGTAGGGCCATTTCTTTGTTTGGCTATAATTACCTCAGCTTGTCCTTTTTTTAGCGTATCCGGGTTATAGTATTCGTCACGGTATAAAAATGCTACAACATCAGCATCCTGCTCAATAGCTCCTGACTCACGAAGGTCACTAAGCATTGGGCGGTGGTCTTTTCTGGCTTCTACTGCACGGCTTAGCTGGGCGGCTACTAGCATTGGAACACTAAGCTCTTTTGCTATGCCCTTTAAAGAACGTGAAATTTCTGAAATTTCCAGTTGTCTCGATTCAGTTGCTCCGCTTGCAGACATTAACTGAAGGTAGTCAACTACAACAAGCCCCAAATTTTTTTCAACTTTTAAACGACGACATTTTGCCCGCAGCTCTTGAACAGAAATCCCCGGAGTATCGTCAATAAACAATGGCGCATTAGCAAGAGAACCCATACTCATGGAAATTTGATCCCAATCTTCATCACCAAGAGAGCCTGTACGAAGTTTTTGTGAATCAACACCAGAAACCATAGAAAGCATACGATTCCCCAGTTGCTCCTTTGACATCTCAAGGGAAAAAACTGCGGTTGGTACTTTATTTCTTACACATGCGTGCTGAGCTATGTTTAACAAAAAAGCTGTTTTCCCCATAGAAGGGCGTGCACCAATTAAAATAAGGTCGGAAGGTTGAAGTCCTGCTGTACGTTTATCAAAATCGATGAAACCGGTTTCAACACCTGTTGTTGTTCCTTGATTTTCATATAATTCTTCAAGTTTGCTCATTGTCGTAACAAGAACTTCTTCAATATGGGCAAAATCACGGGTGCTTCCGCCTTGTGATAAGTCAAAAATGCTTTTTTCTGCCCGTTCCAAAATTGCTGCTGCTGCTTCTTTTGCTTCGTAACCAGCGTTTGTTATATTTGTTGATGCTTTAATAAGTTTCCGCAAAAGTGATTTTTCCCATACAATTTTTGCATGATGGCGAATATTTGCAGATGTATAGTAAGCCGTGGCAATTTCGGCTATTTTCCCCCGCCCACCAATTTGATCTAAGAGTCCTTTTTCTACAAGCTTGTCACCAAGGGTTACAATGTCCACCGGTACGCTTCGTGAAAAAAGCTCAACCATGGTTTCGTATATGAGACCATTTGCCGGGCTGTAAAAGTCTTCATTTCTTAAAGTTTCTTGTGCTGTGGCTATTGCTTCCCTGTCAAAAAGCATACCGGAAAGGACTGCAATTTCTGCCTCACTGTCATTTGGTGGTATACGTGGGATAAAATTTTCACGTGATACATCTGACATTATTCTGCAACCAATTCAAAATTTAAAGCAACACTCACTTTTGGGTGAAGTTTAAGGGTGGCACTGTGGTCACCAACTGTTTTTATTGGTTGTACAACAATTTTTTTCTTGTCTACGGTAACACCAAGTTCTTTTACAATGGCTTCTGCAATTTCTTTATTGGAAATTGAGCCAAACATTTTGCCGCTATCCCCAACTTTTACTGGAATTTTTACTTTTGTATCTTTTAGTTTATCTGCAATATTTTGAGCTGCTTCAATTTCCTGGCTGAGTTTAAACTCGGCTTTTTTTTGTTTTGCTTCAAGTTCTGCAAGGTTTCCTTTTGTTGCTTCTGCTGCTAGTTTCCGTGGAAAGAGGAAGTTGCGTGCATGTCCATCTGATGCATTTACTATCTGACCTTTTTTGCCTACACCTTTTACATCTTCTAATAATATAACTTGCATATTTTATCAGCTCCTTTTAATCATAAAATTGTATGTTAATAGGGGTGATAGTGCAATGGAACATATGTTCATGAATGGGAGGTGACTATTAATACTGGAAGACAATCAGCCAAAGGGATTTACAGAAATATTAAAACAGATGAATACAATGGTGGTTTTTAATCTTATTTTGATGGATTAGAAGTTTAAGTTGTATGGTGATTACTGTTTTTTGAATGTAGTTTTGTTTTGTAGGAATTTTATTTATTAAGAAAAAACACTTGCTGAAACATTTTTTTAAGTTTTAGCAAGTGTTTTTTTTGCTCTAATTTTCTACAACCGGAAGTTTTTAATCTTTTTCTTGCAGTTGCCGTCAAGGTGTGCTAAAATTCTTTCCAGTACCAGATTAAAGACCAGCTTTACAGCAAAACAACTTAAAAATAACAAAAAATCGCAAGCTCATGATTGTGTTAGAGCACTTTCATGAGGAGT
>Ga0131853_10003034_pt1 | contig 30129 bp, 43 predicted proteins | sample TergutLab28metaG_FD_92764 | JGI IMG/M metagenome (GOLD analysis project Ga0131853, IMG submission 92764) | Labiotermes labralis P1 segment gut microbial communities from Petit-Saut dam, French Guiana - Lab288 P1 (version 2) (version 2) | ecosystem: Host-associated > Arthropoda: Insects >... | reverse complement strand
CCATTAGGAAAACGCAACGCTTGGCTACTTTATCCCAATATTCGTCATTCATAACCGCCAAAGCGATATTGATTTTATCGGGGTTTATTGCTTGCTCCATGTTCACACTCCTAAAAAATTAGTCGGAAGATTAGCACAGTCAAGGATAAAAGGAAGATTTTTGCGCTCTTTGCAAAAATACTCTTTTGCCTTGACGGTGCGGAAGCTGGCACAAAAATAATGGCAAAGGGGTGTTGTGACACGCATTTAGTCACAACACCCTTAATTGCAGGGTTTTTGATTTTAATTTATTGACTTGAAAACAAACCAATAAATATCATCATCAGAAAAACCCTTGTCTTTCAAAAACGCTGTTGCGCTATCCTCGTTTATAAACTCCATAACAAGACCGTTTTCATCCAGTAAATATTCCAAAGGATTTATAGTAATCCCGTTAATATGGCGGCCAACAATAATCATGTGTTCACACTCCTATAAAATAAGGATAAATTTTAACCGTATTCATCCTCTAAAGTTGTCACCAATCCGTCAAAGTCCTCGGATTCGCCTAGCATATCGGCGCAAGTGGCAACAATGCTATAAGGTATGTCAAATTCCAAAGCCAGACTTTTCAAATAGTCACGCCGGTTTTTGTAACCGTTCTTTACGTAAATGTTTGTGTTGTCGATTGGCTCACTCATTTTTCACCCCCAAAATAAATGAAAACGGAGCAAAGAAAAAATAGGATAAGCCTATAATTTTTCTTTGCTTCCGTCTGGTAGTGTGTTATAATAGTCTAAGAATCAGGAAACAAACTGATTTGCATTTGTTCCAGTTCCTTATCCGGTACGGGTTTCTGGTTTGTCGGCCTAACTTCCCTTACCGGTTTAGACGCTTTTACCGCTCCCATATCAACATCAAAACTCATTTGTAGTTGATTGGTCGGTGAGGTGTCCTCTACCGCTAAAATAGCGGCTTGTGTTGGCTCTGCGGCATTGTCTGATTCCGTTGTTCGTAGCAACGAATCAACATGCCGCAAGGCCGCATAAGTAGGTTCGAGGGCGCATTTAAGCATTTCATCATGGCGGTTTCTGGCGGTTGTCATACCGCACCTTTGCCGCCATATCCAGCCATTCATAACGTATATCGGGGTATACCAGCGTGAATGCTCATGCAGGGTAAGGCTATCCCCGTGAATAACCACGGCGGCCACGCCTAGTAGCGCAAGCTGGATATAAGTCATCCACGCACACTTAGCGTCAATATCAATAGCGGTAACTACAAGTTGGGTACAGTAATTTAGATTGACTTTTTGCATAGCTTTGCAAAAACTCGTCACCATTACCCCACTACCACAAGTCGGCTCACACATTGAGATATAGCCTTTGTTTTCAATGTCGCTTTGGCAATCATCATCACCTAAAGCAATCATCCCCATTAAATCCGAGATATGTTGTGGGGTGAAGTATTGCGCCTTTTCTTTGCGGTGTAGCTCTAATTCGTGATAAATCACGCCGAGTACATCTTCCGGCCCGGTGGTCTGCGTTTTACATTCCAACGCTTCTACAAGATGATAAAACATCTGCGGAAAAAGCTGTTGGTGTTTCTTGTCGTAGGAATTGATAACTTTTAAGTATCTGTCCTCGCGTTCTTGCCAATGTGACGGGTCTACGGTGTTTGAAATTGTGCAAGCGGTTAGTTCCAAGAAGTCATTAAAAACCTCATAAATTCCGCAAGTGTAACCGGCTTGCTTGATAAGTTTGATTATCTCTTGCCGGTGGTCGATTCTCGTTTTCGTCATGCTCTCCCCCTTAATACTCTGATGGGAGCAAGAGAACGCCGCCAATCAAGTAAAAACTTATCTCGCCAAGAGGAAAATTGGTATAGTGTATCTCTTGCGTGATAATAAGGGTAGTATCGTTGTAACCGCGCACAACCGCGCTAGATTCAGCCTTATTTACTTTCAGTTTCCAGACTTGAAAATTCTTGTCCAGCTTCGGGTTAGTTTGATAACTCCCGATAACGTCAAGTAACCAATAACACTCTGCGGCTTCTGCTACGGCTAAAACACCGTCTGTAATAATCGGAAACGCGGCAGAATGTGAGATTTTGTGATAATCCGTTGTACCGTTTGATTGATAAATAATGTTGCGGATTTCTTTTTCTGATAACACTAATGCTACTCCCCTTTCATTATTCGGGCGGGTTATCGCCGCCAAGTAGTGTAAAATCAACGCCGCTCATGTGGTCTGCGTCAATGATATAGCCGCCGTTTCTGTACTCCTTTTCGGCTATTTCTAGGGCTTCTTGTGGGGAATTTGCGTCAATGTCAACTGTCCGTTGCATGACTTCTCTAATTTCCACTGTATAGCTGTACTTTTTCTTTGGGTACATCTTGTCAGCCCAAAAAATAAGCGTTTCCAGACACACGCCAGCGTCACTATCATTTTGTACGCTTTGTAAAACGTGTTCGGCTTCTTCATCCGTCAGGTCGGGTCGGATTTCTTTCAGGCTTTGGGTCAGCTCGTCAATTTCGCGCTCATAAGCGGCGCGGCCTGATTCTTCTTCCATCACCCGGTTATATTCCGTAACAGAACCATACAACCGCTCGACACGTTCCAGTTCATCCAAACTACATTCCCCCTTTGCGAAAATCAGACATTTTAATCTCGCCAACAGTAAGGCCAAACGTACAATCCAGCAACAACAATAAATGCCGGTGGCTTTCCTCTAGGTCGGTAAAACCCAACGATTCAACGTAGGTCAAGATATTCTTAACCAGTCGGCAAGCCGTACCGTCAAGACTAAAATTTTCGACAAGGTAATTGTAAAACTCGTCTGCGTTCATGGTCTGTATTTCTTGCGGTTCTTCGTGACAACCATAAATTTGCCACAAGTCCTCAAAACTCCAAATACCGGACTTAAATAAGTGCGCGTCAAAAATAGAGATATGAACGCTCCGGCCAGTGGCCGGGTCGGTTGCCTTAATCGGTGTCCACACCATAGTTACACTTCACCATCCCAACTATCCCTATCATTAAGGCGGTCACACATTACGGTGTAACTTTTGTCCTGTAATTCGCATAGCGGTTTTAGTGCTGTATGCACAATGGCCGCCGTTGCTTTATCGGTTTTGTAAAGATGGGTAATAAACCGCGATAATTCGCCTGTAGCTGATGTGTAACCGTCAATAAAGGCGGCGTGTGCGGATTGTATCTGTCTACCCTCACTGGTTACAGCTTCGTTACCGGTTTTGATAAGGACTAAACATTTTGCGTTTACGCCTTTGTCAAGCGTAATTGCAAACGCTTTGTTATTACTTCCCAATAAAAATTCCCCTTTCAATTCGATAATGCCGCCGCGCTGTATTGTTCGTATTTAGAACGCATATCAACAAAGGCGGTAGTGTAGATTTTTTTCCGTAAATAATAACCGTCAATCTTCTGTTTAAGCGTGTCACGCTCAAATTCCGTCAGGTTGCTTACAAATTCCGACATTTCAAAAATGCCGGTATCGTCATAGGCCGGGATTTCCCAAACAATGCCTGTGTCGCTAACTTTGTCAATGTAGGCATACTCCGGCCTTGCGTCTTTCGCTCCCGTCATGCCGTGGGGTTTGTACCGCCGCCTGATGTCTAAGATTGCGTATTGCATTTTGTACATCAGAAAAGCGGGCAACGAATCACAGCGTAACGGGTCAAATTTTTCAATAGCCAACAACATAACAATGGATAAATCCTGCGCCACATCTGCGGTTTCCAGCCATAAGGCGGCTATTAACCGCCGATTGCGCCTGATAATCCTATTGATTAAGTCTTGGTGTTCCAAAAACAACATGTTTCTGGTTTCGCCTGTCATTCCTTTTCTCCTTGCGGTAAATTTAGAATCCAGCCATCAAGCAAACGCACTTTACCCGGCGGCACATCATCATCAACGCCGGGGGCTTTGTTTACCATAGCCGCGCCAACGGCCAATGCGTTAGGGAACTTCTCATACATGAGGTCATAGAGCCGGTTGTATACCGTGTTCGTTGTTCGGACTTTACAGGGGTCTACTTCATGAGTATTGGGATTCCAGCCCAACCCCATGTAAAAATGAACTAAAACGTCACCGGCCAATTCATCATCAGCCAGAAAAACATCTGGCGCGTCAATAACGGCCAAAACCTTGCTTCGGTTCAAGTTTCCTCTCTCCTTTCGTGTTTTTTTGTTAAAGAGCTTTGAAAATAAACTTTCAAAGCGCATGGTATATCAATAAACACCTTTATAGCAAGGTTTCGGGTATAAAAAAACGCCCTCGAATGAGGGCGCGGATTAGGCTTCTCTATTTTTTTTGCTGACCCGAAATTTTTAATTACTACGTTCTTACATATTTTAGTAAATATTATACATAATATTTTAGTAAATAAAATGTTTAATAGAATAGACCTTACTACATATAATAATATGTTGATTATTATATGATTTACTGAATACAGTATTGTATAAAATAATAAATGTGTTAGTATATATTTTATTAAATGTAGTATTGCACAAAATATTTAATATGCTACAATATAGAAGATTAAGCATAATATTAACTTTAATACTCTATAAAAGAATGGATAAATGAAAATAATTACGATTGGCACATGCAAGGGTGGCACAGGTAAAAGTATGACTACTTTTAATCTAGCTGGAATGTTAGCTAAAGACCACAAGGTTTTATTGATTGATATTGACCCGCAATGCAATCTTTCAATGAATTTAGGGGTAGACGTAACGCAACAGGGAATAAAAACTACCGCTGACATATTTACAGGAAACGCAAAAGCGCAAAATATTATTTATAAAAACCCGCTTGAATACTTGCCTAATTTGGATTTAATACCATCATCAATCCTACTCACCGCAACGGAACTTAATATCGTCAACATTGCAGGGCGGGAACAGATTATGAGCAACTTTATTTTGGATAATCAAGCTGTTTTGAGTGAATATGACTATATTTTATTCGACCAAAACGCGACCATGAGCATTATCAATCAAAACGCTTTTTTAGTTTCTGATAGTATCGTTTTAGTTACTGATGTATCAAAAAATGGCGTGTTAGGCGCAGACCTTTTTATAGCCCTGTGGGAAGATATACGCAACAGGCTTAGAAAAGCGGATAATGTCAAGGCTTTCATAATCAATAACTATGATAAAAGAATAGGTTTAGCCCCTGAATTATTAGAATATTGCCAAGAACACGAAGAAACAAAACATTTATTACTTAATACTATTATTCCATACAATGCCCGAATAAAAGAAACGGAATTGGAATGTACCCCAATAAACAAAAAACGCCGCGCCGCTATGCCGCAAAAAGTTTATAGTCAAGTTATATCTGAACTTAGGGAAAGAGGGGTGTTGTAATGACAGAAACAAATAGATTCAAAAAAGCTCTTAAAAAGCCGCAAACAACGGAAGAAAGACAAACGGCTACAAGCGAACAAGCGGCCATTCAATCTGATACCCCGTTGCCATTCATGCCGGAAATGGTACAACCACAAACCGCCGCCGACAATGGCGTTGTAGTCGATAACTTAGGCGATATTCCGCAGACAAAGCAAAATGGTAAAACCAAAGGTTTTTATTTGTCTTATGAAGTGTTGGCGGCTGTTGAAAAAATAGCCACACAGAGGAACATTAAACAAAGTCCGGTTGTAGAAAAGGCTTTACGGCAAGCACTAATGATAGGGTAGAGAACAGGAAAGGAATAATGCAAGGTACTTTAACATTTATTTTTAGTCAAGAAGTAGCAATTATGTGTACATTTGCTGGCGTAGAAATTTTGAAAGTTCTATATTGTGGGGCTTGCCTTGAAGTTTGTATCGGCGGGTTTTGGTTTCCTACTCGAATAGAGAAGAATAACAATGTTTGGGAATTAGTCGGTCTGAGGGGTGTTAAACTGGCCGATTTGCCCGTTAGGATATAAATATGATACAAAAAACATATAAAGCTATTTGTGATAATTGCAAGAATGGTATTATTGATGGATTCAGCCGTAATGACGTTATCGAAATCTGTAAAATTCATGCTTTAATTATAGGAAAAAAGCATTTTTGTGATTCGGAATGTAGGGATGAATGGAAAAAGAATAAACAAGGTGGGGAATAGCAATTAAACTATGCAAAAACCTATCCTTGACGCTTGCTGTGGTGGCCGCCAATTCTGGTTTGATAAATTCAATCCGCTGGTTACTTTTATTGACAATCGGAGTGGTGAGTGGGTTCTTACAGATAGATGTTTCAAGGTTTCACCTGATGAAGTCATGGACTTTACCGATATGGCTTTTCCTGATAAATCATTCAAGCTGGTGGTTTTCGACCCGCCGCATTTAACAAGTGCTGGCGATAACTCTTTTATGGCAATAAAATACGGTAAGCTAGATAAGGATTGGCGCGACATATTACGAAAAGGTTTTAGTGAGTGCTGGCGGGTTCTTGACGATTATGGGGTTCTGATTTTCAAGTGGAGCGAAAAAAACATTAAATTATCGGAAGTATCTAAACTTTTTCCGGCACAGCCGTTATTCGGCCACACATCAGACCATAAAACTCATACACACTGGATTTGTTTTATGAAAACCCCATGCAAACAATCTGATAAGATTGCTGTTTAAGGTATAATACTAGGAAGAACAGGGAAAAGAATAGTCAAGAACCATGCTTAAAATATTTTTTAAGAATATCGGCCAAAACTTATTATGGGTCGTTGTTGACGAAAGTGGCTATATTACTGATTGCAATACAAAGAAGTCTAGTTGGTTGCATTGTCATGTAAAATGTCAAAAACCTGATATAAAATTTCTTAATCCGGGTGAATGGGTATACATAAGCAGGGATAATGACAAAGTTCGTTATCCTTATGAGGTCGAAAAAATTGAACCAGTCGAAGCGGCAGGGTAGAGCATAGCAAGGAAGTTATGAAACAAATGGAATACAAGCCCGAAATTGTCAGCCCAATCATTTTAGACGAGGGTAATTTTGATGGGTTTGGTTATTTAATATTAAGTTTTGGAACGCACCCAGCCGCTTATGTTCGCATACCCTCAAAACACCAATATTATAAAAAGCATTGTGATGATATTGATATTGACTGTCATGGTGGATTAACTTTTTCAGGAGAAAGTCCAGATATTGAACCGTGTAAATCTGGTTGGTGGATTGGCTGGGATTATGCTCATTATAAGGATTATCTTGGTTTCTTCACTTTAATTAAGAACATGGTAGATAGTGATAAGACAAGTAGTAATGAAAAGAAGTGGACTACCTTAGAAATTAAGGCAGAAGTTGAAAACGTGATAAAACAATTAAGAATGAGCCAGTCGAACAAATAGGGTAGACCGATAAAATTCAAATGGCAATATATTCCAAATGTCGCACAATATTTCTTTTACGACATTTTGCCCGGTAAATGGGGCTTTTTCGGGATTTTGATTACATAATTTGAACGTAATTTAACCCTTTTGGTGTCATTAAACAAATGTAGTCATGTGATTTTTCAACAGCCTTGTTCTTTTTATTATGCAAATTTTTTAATTTATTATTATAACGCCAGAATAATTTACGCTTTTCAAGCGGTAAACTCCTAAATTCTTTGGTTTTCTCCATGCTTGGAATATACGGGTTGTAAGTTTCACTTGCACCGGCTTCACTCAATTTTGCTTTCAATCTCACGTTTAGAATCGTTGAAGTACGGTAGAACTCTTTAATGTTCTTAAAATTAGGTTTTCTCCCAAAATATATTTTTGGTTTAGAAATATTTTTGTGATTTGTATACCCTTTTGCAAACAACATAATCTTATTCTAACACGATTTGGGTAATTTGACTTTGCAAATGACAAAGCCGAGTATATTAGTACATTTGCGATATACCGTTGCAAATGTCAAATAAAAAACCAAAATATAAATTCGATTTGCGCCAGCAATCGCCCGTAAGGGCGCAAATTATCCTATTAAAATGTATCAATCTAGTTTTTATTGACAATAAATATTCAAATACTTGTTGATAGCTCTTGTTGTAACTTGGCATAATCGGGCGTATTCTGTCCTGTTTATCTCGCCGTTGGTATACATTGGGTAATACCTTATAAAGTTAATCGGCAGATTGTCAATCGTAATCTTTGGCCTACCTATCTTTTTACCTTTAGCTCTAGCGTTTTCCATGCCAGACTTGACGCGCTGGCTTATCATATTGCGCTCCATTTCCGCAAAAACCCCCATCAGCTTTAACATGCCATCAGTCATAGGGTCTATGTCGGTTGTAAAATCAGCGATAAAAGAGCCGATTATAAGATTTAACTTTTTTTCTTTTGCAAATTCCAATAATTCACAAAGTTGTTTTGTGGAGCGCGTCAAACGCGATACTTCTGTGGCCGCTATGGTGTCACCCGGTTTAATCATACCTAACAAGCGGTTATACTCTACTCTATCAGCTTTCGTACCACTGGCAAGAACAAAAACCCTATTTTAATTTCGTTCTCATTTTTAGATTCGTTACAGATTAAACGCTTATTTCAAATTTCCGTTTTTTAGTGAGAACAAAAACATTTCTTTTCGTTCACTACTCAAAACCCCTCTTTGACCCTCAAAAAACGCTTTTGAGAGGGAAAAATGTGTTAGTAATGGTTTCGTATAGTTCGGTGAAAATTAACCGCAAATGGCTTTATTTGATGTTATATTTTGGGGCTTGTTTTTTTAGTTTTGCTTATTAACGCCGCACTCATTTCTTTGGCGCAATCCTCGCAAAGATAAAAATGCAAACCGCCGCTTAAATGTCCGGGTGAATGCCTGTTCTCGCGCAACATACATATAAATTTTTCTGCCTTATTATAAAAACAAGCATTACAGCGGTAGTCACTTTCTTTTTCGTCTGTCGTAACCGGCCTAAACTGTATCATTATTCATCCTTTGTTGTGGTATGAGTATAAATTATATCAAAAAAAACGAAAAATTTGGGCTTCGCCCACTATCTTCTTGCGGGGGCTATTCGCCCCCGGCGGCTACGCCGCCGCTTGCTTCGCTCTGTTTTAATAAAATAAATTGGGTATAATTTAACCTCAATCGTTTTTTACTTACCATTGTGTGGTGTAGACAAAAAATGAACAAGTTTTTAATTTATCCCGATACATCAAGGTTTTTTCACTTGCCATATTTCAAGTAGAATCAAGCCACTAACCGATTATATCACCAAAAGATACAAACAAAGATTGATTAAAAATCGTTTGCGCCAGCAAACGGCGGCAAAGCCGCCGCAAAAAAACGTAAAGGGCGAAGCCCTATAAAAATTTCGGGTACAGCTATATGGTCTAAAAGATATATTTTGACCCTGTGGAAAACTCCCATTCACTTTATATATATTTATAAAGAGTTTAGTATTTTCGGGTTTTACTGGTGTATAGGCATTATTGTTATGTTAATTTTACCGACTGTCCACTATTTTTTACCGGTTGTCCACTCAAACTTTTCAGGCGTACACATCTGGTTTCAAAATTTTACCGGTTGTCCACTCCCCCCTCTTGATGGGCTTGTCTGGAACAGTTTTTTTACCGGTTGTCCACCCGGTTTTCATAAACGGTCAAACTATATCATTTGCCGCTGTTATAAGTATATCAAAACCTACCTGATTCCAGTTTTCCTCAATAAATGATTTTTTACCGGTTGTCCACTCACTGTTTATGGATGATAAATTTCCATTTTTCTAGCCAACCTTTCTCTAGCGGCGTGTCTGCGGCATAATCTTGGAGTTCTCCCGCTGTCTTGGCTTTTTCTAAACAGTCCATCACAACTTTATGACAATAATTTCGCCGTGTTAATTTTATGTCGGTAAGTTTAATCCATTCAATCAGTAACATTTGGCCGCTCACTCTCCCACCTTTGAACAGGCGTAACCGCTCTCTAAAATTCAAATAATTGGTATCAACCTCTTTTTCTGTAAGGTCAGAAATCGGTATTGATAAATAGCCCTCTTTTTGAATTGATTTACTAAGTCGGCCAAAAATGATAAAATCAGTGGTAATACCTAGCGCGGTGTCGTTCAATTCAAACTCAATACGTGTCTTATCCTCTTGGGATTCCTCTGTGGTCACAGTGGCGGTGTTTATTAACGAATACACCTTTACTTGCTCTTTGCTCCCAATCTGTCTGGTGGTAACAAATCTGGCGGAAGCTAAAGTCATAAATAAATCACGAATGTCTTTATAGGTCTTTCCACCTTTCTCAACATTCAAAAGACGAATTATATCTGAGTATGTGAAACTACCCTTGATTTTGTAATCTTTTTTTAGCTTTCTGTTCTGCTCACAAGCCAGTACAATCAATGCCAGCCAGAGCCGATATGCTTGCCTACCAGTGTTAATTTGTAAGGCTTCATCCTCTTTATGGAGTTTTTTCTTAATTTCCTCAATAATCGACCTATCGAAAATATAGTCGAGTGTTGTGTTTTCGTTTTTCTTAATGGAGTAAATTATGTCTTTTCCTACTTCTTCCGCTTCTTGGTTTTGGATAGACCGGCCAAAAAATTCACTTAAAAACTTAGTGACTTCTTTATCCATTGGGATTTTCTTTATTACTGTTGCTTGTTTTTTTACTTTTACTTTCATAATTCAACAATCAGCTTCCACAAGACAGGCATATCAATTTAATATACCTGATTATACAGAAGATTTTAATTTTTGGTTAAGAATACCTGAAATATCTTGTGAACTGTGCAATATATCATAGAAAACAACAAGTTTTGAGCGTTCTATTACTTCGTAAAAAGCCTGATAATTAAAATCCGTCATTACCATTTTACGTAATTGCAAACTTAGTTTGTGTTCGTATTCCGGGTATAAGTAAGGGTGTTCTTGTAATGAAGATATTTGGTTTCTTAAATCAAATTCAAATCTTTGCGCTGTACCAAGCGAAACATCAAGTAAATAATCACCAATTTTATTAACCGATTGGACAAAGCTAGGAAAGTATTTTATTTTATATGCTGGCGGCATAAGGCGATGGGTGTTTATATATGTCGGCGCGGTGGGATTCTGCTTGTGCAATCCTAGTTTGAAAACTTGCCATTTTTTTCTTTTCAGCCCGCGCTATTTTAATTCTTAAATTTCCAAATACATAATCATGAGTAAGATATTTCAACTTTCCAGCTTTTCTTTGAGTAATTATGTTTTCAATATGAGCCACAACTTTTTTATCATACTCGGTCATGGGTGTTTTACTTTCTTGCTCGGTCATGGGGTTATTGTAGCATACCATTATAGCGTAATTCCAAATTGGATAATCCGCGCTTTTGTTTATACTGTAGTAATAAAAATAGCCGCCATTGTCTGGATGAAAGGCGGCTATTTTTATTCGGGATGAACAGGGTTACTTGCTTATAACTTTATAGACGTTTATTATATCAAACGCAATCATATTTTCAAGGTCTTTTTCCATCAGTTAAATTGAGATTAAAACAATAGGCGCAACCATCAGCCACTACCGTAAAATCAGCTTTTTGGCGATTATGATAACAAATAATCTGCTTGCCTGTGTTTACGGCCAGTTTTAACAATTCGTTAAAATTAGATAAGCTAATAATTTTATGCCTTGATAAATCTACCGGTTTTTGTGTCATGGCGATTTCATCAGAATAACGCGCCAGTATGCGCCGTACTTCGTTTTTTTCTTGCGTCAGCCGCCGTAAGCAGACGCAAATCCCGCAAACATGGCCGACAAACCAAAGTAAAACCAACACCAATACAAATAGGCTCGGCATTTCCCACACGCGCAAGTCGATTGACTTGTGTATCGCCGCCGCGCCGGTTTCTTCAAAATTATAAACCTCTGTCGTTAGCGGGATTGTGTACCCTCGCGTAATAACCTCGTTTATTTCACCCTCGCTACTTCGTAGGTGATACGTGAACAATACCGATAAATCAGCCGTAAATTGCGGCGTTCTCTCGGCCACTACGTTTTCCCTGTGCATTTTAGCGTGTTGCTCCGTAATAAAATAAAAATATGTATTGATGTAATTTTTGGGTTCTATGAAGTAAACGCCGCCCGGTAGGGTCAGCTTATCTCCGGTCATGCTCCCGCTTTCCTCGGATATGGTCTGCCTAACCTCATGCACAACCGGGTTAGCACTCCCGCCGTTGCCGTTGGCTCTGATATGCCTAATAGACAGCACTACGGCGGCGGTATACTCATACGATAAATCCACCGGTTGGGAAAATTCCATTGACAATAAATTATCAACCTCGATAAAGTCAGTAAAAGACATGAGATAATGGTGGTTGGCCGGAATTGCACCGCCGCTAAATACCTCATTTTCTAAATAGTAAACCTTGTGGCCTAAATCGTGTCTGCCTGATAGTTGTAGCGTACCATCAGGCGTAAAAAACGAATAGATGTAGGCGATTAGAACCACAGCCGACACTAGGAAACAGGCGGCACAAACAATAAGAATAGTTGTTAAGCTGATTTTTTCCTTGAAATTATCTAAAGCCCTCATTTGCTCCGTTTCACCTCAAAATTATGTTTAACCATACTGACGGATAGCCAATGTACGGTATATATGCGCGGCTAATTCCCAACACTTGCGATATTTCTACTGGATAAACGTCAGCGTTTGGGTTCGCGTCACCTTTGGTAATGAAAACCCGTTCCCCGGCGGCATTGTAACGAAACTCAATAACCCTGTGCATGACTTCAACTTGTCCGTACTGGAAAAGGATAACATCACCTTGTTTAACATAATCCCGCACATCATCAGGCGATAGCTTTTTTACAAAAACAACGCTTCCCCGTTCTATCGCGCCGCTCATGCTTTCAGTAAGGACTACAGCCGGATAATATGAAAATACTCGCAGATTAAATATTATTAAAAATACAGCCAGCGACACTAAAACAATATAACCGGCCACTGACTTCTTGCGGTATTTTTCCCGCCGCCGCTCCCTCACCGCCAGCCGCTTGTCGCTCATTCCGCATTGATACAAAACCGCCGTAATAAACAACAAAACACACTCAATCATTGACCATGCTACACCGCTTACATCAGGTAAAACAGGCAAAAAAACCGGTATCAGTGTGTATGCAACGCGAATTAGCAATAAAGCGGGTAATGCTCCGCGAAAAGCTATGTAGGTCAATGTGGCGTTAAGAGCCAGCGCGGGTAGTATGCTACCAAAAAACACATCAGCCGCGCCAATATTATTAAATCCGCGCAAAACGTCAAGACCAGCAAAAGTATAAACCAACGTAACAAGCACAGCCATGAGATTGCGCCGGTTTTTTTTCGTACTCCTAATTAGCTTATGACGTAAGATTTCAGAAAAAATAACTACTGTGCCATAAATCCACACATGATTAAAAAATAACGCTATACCGCTTACCAAGCGATTACCGACAAAGCCAAAAATCAAACCGCATACCAACAAGCCGATACAATAAAACCCTGCGCCAAACCCGGCCAGCATTATTGTTATTCGCTTTTTAGGTATAGGCCGCATATCACGGCCAGCAAACTCAAATATCACAATCAAAGCGGCGGCGTATGCAAAAGGCCGCAGGGCATGAGTATGAAGCAAGACTAATTCGTTGGGAATAAGCAAAAAAATCACTTGCGCCACCAGTAGCAACGCAAGCGTGAATACTCCTAGTATCATTCTGTCATTGGTATTCATTGCAACCATTACGGCAACACAGTGGCGGGTAGGTTTGTAGCTTCATAATTAAGCGTAAAAACTATATCTAATGTGATTCTATTCCCTACGAAACTTTCAAAACCGTTCCACGTAAATGTAATCTCACATTGCTCTACCGTTGCACCGGGAGCAATAACAACCGGAACAGATGAGTTAATTAACTTACCAAAACTAGATGAAATATGACTACCGCTGATATCAAACACTCTGGAATAAGTAGGGTCGCTAACTGTACTATTTCTTGCTACTACATTTGTTGTTCCGGTATTTACAACATTGTAATAGAGTGTGACGCTATCTTGCGGTTCAGTAAGCACCACTTCAAATGTAATCTTTTTTCCATAATCGTGAATCGTATAGCTTCCGAAGCCTTGACCGTTTGAGCTAAGAACATAAGTTTGGGTATGTTCGGTAAAAGTAAGTTCTGTAGTATCTCTCACCAGAGTTATTTTTTTCTCATATACCAAAGAACCATTTGCAACGGCATAAACCGCACCAGCGATAATTGTGATAAAAAAGATTAGTAATAAAAGTGACAGCTTTTTTTGTTTCCTAAATAGCATGTCTATCTCTCCCCTCTCGACTTCCATTCTATGGTACAAGCAGGGGTAGTTATGACAAATTTAACAAAAAAACTAATCTATAATTTTCGCCAAAATGTGAGATACTTATTTATATGTTGTCGAAAAAAAATAACTTGACGTTTGCTGTCAAAGTGTCCTATAATGTTGATAATTGGCGGTTTGCTGGCAAGTGGTTTTTCTCGAACAATAGTAACCTTTCATCATTACCGTCCATTTCATTGGAATAAGGTGAATGAATGACAGCGGAATATAAAGACTTACACGCCCTGATTTTCCAAAACGTTGATGTAAGGCAGTATTATAACGAACTGCCAAAACAAGTCCGAAACAGGCTCAATCATCATGCCTATAGTATAAACACATACGAAAGCCTGCGGGAGGATGTTGAAAAAATGAATAGCGAGGTATAGTAAATGGCAAAAACAAAGGACAGTAAAAATCAATCCACGACCAAGGATGAAAAAAACCAACGCCGCAAAGCTCCTACGTTTCAAGTTGATAAACAGCCACAACCTACAAAGCAAACACCGGATAGCGAATTGTAATTTGATTGTGTTTGCGTGAAAAATATGAGGTGATTTTAATGTCAGAACCCCAAAATATCCAAAACAAAGAACTGTACAACAACGAGGAAGCTAAAAAACGTCATATTCCTCCGCAAAACCCAGCCGATAACAAGCCCAAAGACGGTGTATACAGAAGTGATTCTGACGGGGTCAACCCCAGCTAACAAGATAAAACAGCAACGAAAACGTAAAAAGGTTAAAGGTGAGCCGCAGGAAGTGCAGGAACAAAAACTCTAAGTTAAGCACAGTGATTAATTTGCATAAAAAAGGCAACTCGCCGTTATTCCTGAGTTGCCTTTTTTGCTTATTCCTGTCGTATGCTTTGGCACTCGTCTTATTACCCTCGCTACGCCGTCTATTCGTACAGCGGGTGATGAAAATTCACTTCTGCTTAGAGCAATACCGTTTGGCGCGAAATTATATCTGCCGCGGGCTTACAGAGATATGGTTAAGTTGGGTCAAGTAATCATAAATTCCAATATTGATTGGACTGTAATTAGGATTGTGAGTCCGAACGCCAAGACATCAGGTAATGGTTGCGATGTATTTGTGGGGAAAGGTAAAGCAAGGCTGTCTGTGTCGAGGGAGAATGTTACCAGACTTTTTTATGAAGTGGCGAAGAGAAATCTTTACATGAAAAAAATGCCCGTTATATTAAATCGTTGAAGCCATTTAATGAATTCACTTGACAAATGATATTAAATATGATATTATATATACATGCAAGGGGTTGAGTTAATGCAAGTGGAGTTAAAGAAGCAGCCTGAAAAATACATGAGCAGGTGTACTCAAAGTGACTACGATAAAATAAATGAAGCGTTGACAAAGCTGGAAAACTTGCAAGGCGATATTAAAAAGCTGCAAGGGCGTAAAAACGAATATAGGGTGAGTATTCCGCCGTTCCGAATAATTTTCACATATGATAAAGTGAATAAAGTCATAATAGTTACCAAGATTGATACGCGCGGCGATGTATATAAAAAGGGGTGAAAGCATAGCATGAAAAAATTAACGGTTGATGAGTTTGAAGCTAAACTGGCGGCAATAGGGGAAGTTGAGCCGGATGAATGGGATAAGGAAATGCTTTCAGAGATTGACGAAGAAACAGACGACAGCACCACTCCGCTTGAAACGGTAAGGGCGCGGCGTGAATGCAGCGGTAAAATTTCCGTGCGTGTTCCAAAGGAATTACATTTCACATTGTTGGAAAAAGCAAAGGAAAACGGCGTGAGCTTAAATCAGTTTATTGTTTACAAATTGGCAAAACCCTAAAAATGATATTGCGGGGAAACTCGCTTTGTCAAATAAGCAATATCTAGATATATTATTTATCAATATCATAATATGAAGGGATGTGTCAAAATGCTTACATTAATCGTACTGCTCATAGTGTTTTTACCGGCAGGTCTTGTCTATTATGCTATCCTTGCCGGACTTGCAAAAGCTGTCAAGCGCATATAATATCAAATTATAAGGGGATGCAGACAATGAAATTAACAGAAGCAGTAAGTCTTTATGAAGATTTTTTAGATAGCGGGGAAATAGCCGACAACTAACAGGAAAATCAGAGTAGACTTGATACCCTCTACCAAATGGCAAAAACAGTGGGGGTATATGCTCTTTCGGGCAAAATATTTTTATCCCTCTAACTTCCCTCCCGAAAAATCGACAAATATTTTAGAATTATATTTACATTAATCAGGATCTATGTGATAATAAGTATGATCATGAAATATCCAAGCGAGCTTTCCAATCTAAAGTCAAGTGATTTTTGAAAATAGATAGAGGGAATTTATGGCATTGCAATTAAGCACAAAAAAAAGACCGTAGCCGAAAGCAGCGACAGCCGTTTAAGTTCGTGGGGCTCTGCCCCACACCCCGGAGTTTATCGCTTTTGTTTTCCTTACCGAATGAAAAGAGCGGTCAACCGGACGAATGTGCTAAATAATTATCGTACAATACGCCGGAAGCCGCCCCATTCGTATAAGCTAAACCTTGCAAACCGCTCACGTTGCACTCCTGCATTGCGCTATCCTGTTTGCAAGTAAAAGCAACAATATTTTCGTCAGTTTGGGTGGCATTTATACACGTAACAGCGATATGCGATTCAGAAACATCAGCGGTTGTTTCTGTTTCAATGACATTAAGATATTCGCAAACACGACCGTAATAAATCCGCAAAAATTTATTGCAAGCAGCGGTCATATAGACGTAATAATTCTTGCCTTCTGAGCGTTTTTTATCAAGGAATTGGAACACAGGTTCATTAGTGGGAGAATTGAGCAAATAGCATTCCGAAACCTGATAAGCGGCTTTGCGAAGCAAAGCATCACCTGATCGCGAGATTTTGCCGCTCTTAGCAACCTTCTTGCCTGAATCATCCTTGCCGGGGTCAACTCCGGCATAAGCGACAAGTGCCCATTTATCAACGAATCCGCGTGGGTCTTGGATTTCGGCAATAAGTTTTGAAGCAAGCGTTTCGCCAACGCCGTAAAGTTTGATAACAGCCGGAAACTCAGGGGTTTGTTTCGCAAGTTTAATCATTTCTGCGCGAAGCTTTTCAACGCGGATTGAAATGACAAGAACCTGTTTAGCCGCATCCGCCACAAGCATTTTTGTGAAGTCGTCTTTTTTTAGAGTTGTTACATTTTCACGGGCTATGGCATGGATTTGGGCAACATCCAATTCGCTGAAACAATATCGGTTTTTCTTGCAAAACTTGCGGAATTTTTCGGTAAATTTCGCTAAACTTAACGAACTCACGCAGTCGCTGTGCCAAAATTCAATAACAAAGTCAATCAGTTTTTGATGACCGTTTGCTTTTGTAGGACTGCCAAAAAACTCGTCAATACGCGGAAAAGCGCGTTCGAGAAGGGAATAAAGCCTGTTCGTATGAGCAGACAGAGTCTTATCTTCGAAGTTGAATTGACGGGTAAGCGATTTGAGATTGTCGCGGATGGTATCAAGTGTACTGTAATCCCGCAGCTTGTCACGGTTATCAAGAGTGTATCTGGCTATTTTCAATGAGGCACTATGGTCGGTACTCCCCTTTCTGAGAGTATTGTCGCCGTATTGGTTAATCAACACGGGATTCACCACCGACACGCGAACACCCGCTTTTACAAGCGATTCGGCAACTACTTGATAGTATACCCCCGTGTGTTCCATCGTAACGCGAGCATCACTCACAGTATTGCCCGATTTGAGCAGTGGTGGTCAGTCATGGTAGCTATCCGTGACTTTATTACCACAACTTTATTATAGGAGGTGAATGCCGTGGCAATAAAAAATAACCTTTCAATACTGATGGGGAGAGAGCGATATTCTATAGCCGATGTGCATAAGCAAACAGGATTGTCTCGTAATACAATCTCAGGATTTTACAACGATACAGCGAAACGGATAGACTATGCGACTATCGAAAAATTATGCGGATTATTTAATTGTGATGTCGGCGATTTGCTTATTCTTGGGAAGTTGAGTGCAGACAGACAAACAATAAATCATTAATTGCATAATTCAAACGATTAAGGAGTTTTTTTTATGGATGCCATGAATATTGGAATAATTGATTCAGACTTGCTTGATAATGGAACACGGCATCCAAATCTCGCTTTAATGAAAATTAGTGGTTTCTATAAAGCTCAAGGACATTCGGTGAAGTTGTTGAACAACTATACGGAATTGAGTACGTATGATATAGTTTTTATTTCAAGAGTTTTCTCGTACACAAAAGTTCCTGATAGCATCACAGATTTGCCCAACGTAAAGATTGGCGGCACAGGGTTCTATAAAGATGGAGGTGCTAATCTTGCCGATGAAATAGAACACCATATGCCTGATTATTCATTATATAACGACTATACTGAAAAGGAACTTGCACGTGGTAGAAATAGAGGTGCGGTTTCAGATTATTTAGATTTTTCTATTGGATTTACTACCCGCGGATGTTTTAGGAAATGTCCTTTCTGCGTAAATAAAAAATATACCAATGCGTTCAAGCATTCACCTGTTATTGAGTTTTATGATGAAACACGCCCTTACATATATTTGTGGGATGATAACTTCCTTGCTTATGGCGGATGGGAATCTATACTCGATGAATTAGAGGCAACCGGCAAGCCGTTTCAATTCAGGCAGGGATTAGATGTACGCCTTATGACTGATCAAAAAGCTAAGCGTCTCTCAAAGACACGTTACCACGGAGATTTTATATTCGCTTTCGACCACTTGGAAGACAAGGATTTGATTGAAGAAAAGCTTGCGATATGGAGACGATATTGCTCCAAGACGACAAAGCTATATATCCTATGCGCTTACAAATCACAAGATGCGGACGATATTGCGGATGCGTTTGAACGCATCAAAATTTTAATGAAGTATGGTTGCTTACCCTACATAATGCGTTATGAGAAGTACGATGATAGTGAATGGCGCACACTGTACGTGCAAATTGCAAGGTGGTGCAATCAACCACATATTTTTAAGCGGATGTCTTTCCGTGAATTCTGTTTAGCGAATCAAGATTATCACAAGAACAAAAACACAATATGTTCTGCGCTTTTGGCGATGGATAATTTTGAAGCTATTCATCCCGATATAGCAAGAAAATATTTTGATTTACGATTCGATGACGAATATAAATATAGTAAAGATTTTGGTTATGGACGTAAATATGCGAACAAGCAAAATTGTGAAATATGTACGGCACAGCAAAAGTCTTGGGAAGACGCATACACAGACCTTTTAACGCGTGATTCTGCTTTGGGTTTATACTTTCAGAAAGAAATGGATTTACAATGCCTTTCCTTTCCTGATATTTCATGTGTCACGTATTCAAAAGAAGTGTTGGCGGATTGGTTTTGCCAACAGTTGCTTAATACTTCACTGACACGGGTTTATGAAATTACTAAATTATATCCCCTTGATGAAGAAGTGCTTCCAAGCAACATACCACAGTTTAGTAATTTAGAGGATGTCTATTTAGAAACACCGGATGTATTAATTAAAAGTGGAAAAGCAATGACTTATGATGAATTGGGAACTTATCTTGATAATGGTCAAAATAAGAATGAAATTGCGCAACGCAAATATGGCGAAAACCATTCGAAACTTGCTGCTCTGTTAGACCTCGCCGTAATCACTTCTCAGAAGAATGCATATAGAGTTTCGGTATCTGTGTTTGGCGAGGCTTTCAATAAATTAGACAGCTCAAGTAAAAAAGCAATTACGGCTCGCCTAATGTTTCGCATTCCGATCATTCAGAAGATGTTAATTGAAGCAACTGAGATTCGCATTAATATTGATGATGAACTTTCATCTCTATCGGAACAGACAAAAAAAAGAAGGAAGCCAAACATCTTAAGTATTATCAGGTTTTTGCATGAAGCGACTTCAGAGGAGGAGTTTCATTTTAGAAGCATTTTGAATAATATTGAAGGATGGGAATAATGGGGTTTAGAGATTTATCGATAGAGTATTCATACGAAACGGGTCAGGATGACCTTGTGAACGATTTTTATATTCCGGTCCTTTCTAAATCGGTGAACTATGATCGAATTGCAGGATTCTTCACATCGTCAAGTTTAGCCGTTGCTGCTAGGGGTATTTCAGGACTAATTCGCAACTGCGGCAAGATGCGCGTCATTGCTTGCCCGCGTATGGACAACCTTGACACAAAGACTATAGAACGTGTTTGCAATCACCCTGAAGAATATCTCGACAGGCATTTGTTGCCCGCAATAGACAAATTTGAAAACGAAATCCAACGTGACCATGTGAGTGCGCTCGGTTGGATGCTCGCAAATGGATATCTTGAAATAAAAATCGCGTTGGTAAAAAACAGCCATACAGATTCTTTCGATTCCGATTCTCTATTCCACCAAAAAATCGGAATAATGACTGATTACAACGGTGATAGACTATCCTTCAGCGGATCTATTAACGAAACAGCATCTGGGTGGCTAAAGAATGTCGAAGAATTTAAGGTTTTCAAAGAATGGGAAATAGGGCAAGGTAGTTATTTAGATGCCGATGTAAAACGTTTCGATGAATTTTGGTGCAATCAACGACCGAATACATTGATCATACCATTACCTATTGCCATTGAAAAAAAGTTAATTCAAATTGCCTCTGAATTTTCAATAGAACGCTTTATTGCTACAGATTATATACGCACTCGCAAAGAAAAAAATGTTGATGACCGGCTTAGCTTATTTCCATATCAGCAAACTGCTTTTGAAACATGGAAAAATAATGAATGCAGCTTGTTTTTTGAAATGGCGACTGGCACAGGAAAGACTCGTACAGCTATTGCTTGTATAAACCACTTTATGAAAAATGCGGCACCTGGCATAATTATCATTTCTTGTCCCCAGAGTACTTTATCAATGCAATGGAAAACTGAGATGGAAAGTATCGGATTGAAATTCGATAGTACAATAATAGCGGATGGCAGTAATCGAAACTGGCGTGACGCCCTTCAGAAAGAATTAAAACTGCTGTCTGTTGGCTTCCATAAAATAGCGGTCGTATATACAACACACACAACCGCCAGCGATAATGATTTTGTAACTATAATGAGTGATCTTATCGGCAAAACCAAGGTCTGCTTTGTTGGTGATGAGGCACACGGATTGGGTGCTTACCGCTCTAAAAATGCATTGCTCAATATATATTCACATCGTGTGGGTCTTAGCGCAACGCCATCGCGTTGGTTTGATGAATATGGCACAGGAGTTCTGTTGTCTTATTTCGGAAATAGATCCTTTCAATTTGCAATAGCGCAAGCATTAACAACTATTAACCCCCTAACCAACAAGCCCTTTTTGGTTGAGTATGAATATCATCCTATTTTTATAAGCTTAACTGATGATGAAATCGAACAATTTAAACAACTGACGCTTCGAATTAAGAAAATGGCTGCATACAGTAAACATAGTGATGAATACCAGCAAAAACTTGAACGCTTGCTGTTCCTTAGAGCAAATATTGAAAAGAACGCGGTTTTGAAATATGATGCTCTTGCAAATATCCTCCAATCATTAAACATAACCAACACTTTAATTTTTACAACTGACGCGCAAATAAATACAGTAATGTGTATGTTGCAGCAAAGAAGGATTATATCTCACAGATTCACGCAAGAGCAAAAGACAATTCGCGAAAATAAATATAACGGTATGAGTGAGCGGCAATACCTGATTGCTAAATTTAAGGAGGGTTATTATCAAGCATTGGTGGCAATAAAATGCCTCGATGAAGGAATCGATATACCAATTGCAAACACAGCTATTATAATGGCGAGCAGCACAAATCCGCGCGAATATGTACAACGCATTGGTCGGGTTATACGGCAGGCAAAGGAGAAGAAACGCGCGTATATTTATGATTTTGTACTTGAGCCAGACCTCAATCGTCTTGAAGATCCTGATTTGGTTGATTTTGAGTATCAGATTTTTAAAAAAGAAATGACGCGAGTCAAGGATATGTCTGCAAATTCAATTAACAATGCGCAAGTGTTAGCTGAAATCAACGAAAAGCTAAGGAGGGTTTCTCATGGCGCTCAATAAAAAAATTCTCACAAAGGTTAAGCAAAAAACAGAAAACGATCAAGCAATGGATAAATTTTTGATGGATTTGCTTGAGTTTGAAAGCGGGCAACGCGGATGGTACACAACCCGTTACGCTGAATTATTAGAAAACGCTTGTATAGAAATGGAGGCAGATGCAAATGCGGATAATTAACATTGATATTAGAAATTATCGCCAATATCAAAGCCTTAGTCTTAACTTTCCGCAAGCGGCATCTAACGATTTGCATATTATTGTCGCACAAAATGGCGTGGGAAAAACTAACCTTCTTAACGCTATAACATGGTGCTTATACGGAAGAGAGCCACACCTCGGCAACGAGTCCGATAAGCGCGGTATGCCGAAAATGAATATCACCGCCTTTAAAGAAGCGAGGGAGCGAGGTGTAAAAATCGAAACTGCCGAAGTTTCTATTTCTGCGCAAGACGACGATTGTACATTTATCTACAAGCGCACGCTGCCTTTTAGAGTGGAATCCGAATTTGAATTGCAAGCCGAAGAAAAATTCACGGTAACAACTACCCAAGGGATAGGAGATTACAAAATTCTTGAAGGCGATGAGGCAAAGCATTATGTCGAAAAATATATGCCGGAAAAAATTCGTGAATATTTTTATTTCGACGGAGAGCAATTAAATGACTATTTTATAAGCGAGCGCCGCGGTTCTATTCGAGATGCTATTTTTTCCATTTCCCAAGTTGATGTTGTCAGCAGGATCGGCAAGCGCATCGGAGATCTAATTGATAATAAACGAAAAGAAGCAGGCTCGAAAGAACCGAATATAAGAAAAATAACCGATGCATTGGGTACCTGTGGCATCCAAATCGAAGTTATTCAAAAAAACATCCGTGACATCGAAGAACAAATCGGATTATCTGAGCAAATTATTCAGGATAATACTGAATTTTTACGCGGTCAAGAGAATCTTCCTGATTTAGAAATCAAGCTTCAAAAATTAAAAGAACAACGACAAGGTCTTGATAGAGCGGAGAATGAACATCTTGCAAAGATTTTTAGCTTCGTTCACGAAATGAAGTCAGCTTTAATTTTCTATTCCGTTTCTCAAAAAGCGCTTGCGGTTATTTCCCAAAAAGAAGATGAAGGTGCGTTTCCACCAAACATTGACAAGGCTCTGCTTCAACAAATGCTGGAAGAACATATCTGTTCAATCTGTCAGCAAGAATTGGGAACAAAGGAAAAGGAAGTTATCCATTCGTTGCTCAGCAGATATCAAGTTTCAAGCGAGACCGCAAATATCCTTTCAGGAGTAAAGAGTGAACTTGAGCGTGTTATTATAACTGCACACAATTATCCCAATGAAAAAGCCTTAATTATCGAAGAGCATGAACGACTGAAAAATCAAATTGGAGAAGTTGAACAGCAACTTCAAGACATTGAAAATCAATTGACCCGATTCGGAGATAAGGAACAAGTTCGTCATAAGTATTTTGAGCGCAAAGAACACATGACTCTCCGTGATTCAAATATGCAAAAACTTGGCGTTTTTAACGAGCAATTTGAAACCGAAAACGAAAAGAAAAAATTGCTTACCCTTGATCTTAAGAACGCTCTCGAAAAAGCAACCGAATGTAAGAGGCTTCGCCAACTAATTGAATTTGCAGAAAAAGGGCGCGCTATTATGAACAGCGTTGAAACTGAAATGATGGACGAAGTGCGTGTGAAAATGCAACAACGCACCACTGAATATTTTAAGCAGCTTGTATGGAAGCAAAACACTTATGACCGCATTGAACTTAACAAACAATTTCAACTAGACTTATTTCATCGTGACGGGTATTCCTGCGTTGGCACATGTAGTGCCGCAGAGCGTTGCTTACTCGCGCTGTCATTTACATTAGCTTTGCATGAGGTGTCAGGATTCAATTCTCTCTTATTTATCGATACGCCGGTTGCCCGCGTATCAGATAATAATAGGATCAATTTTGCAAATGTTCTTTGTAATGTCAGCATGAGCAAGCAGATTATAATGACATTTTCTCCTGATGAATATTCACATGAAATAAGTAAAGTTTTTGAACCTATTGCCTCAACAAAATCCAATCTACATATGGTGGATGAAAAAGTCACAGTACTCAAGTAAGAAAGGAAGTTATGAAATATGGAAAGCATTAGAACACCTGATCGCCTTAACTATTCCCAAAATGCGAATCGCATCATAGAACGTATTGATTCCACGAACTATATGGGTCTCGGGGTGAACAAGCTGACTCGCTCGGAACTGTTTTTGTTTGCAATGGCTCTTGGTGTAGAGAGCCATCATAAAACGCCCCTTTCAAATATTTATACGGGAGGGCTGGTTTTAGACAAGTCAATAGATTCAAAAACTCGTGCCTGTATGTTTGCTCAATACATTAACGAATTGCCTAATCCCGATGACCATCTTGATTCCATTACAGACAAGGGTAATGTCTATAAAGTTGCAGAACAATACGCTAATACAGGTTTTGAGATTCTTGACGACTACTTAAATAATAAAAAACCGTTTGACCTTGCATTAGAATTATTTATAGAGTTGGATGAAGCTTACGAGAGAATAACACGAAGCAGCATGTAAGCAACGACTCTATTCATGAGAAAACTAACATCCAGTTCGCTTCTACTTAAATGAATAGTTTGAACTGCATTCTATTAAAAATCAATTTCCGCCATTTTTTGCACTTGTGAATCAGAAATTAAATACACCTTTCCCAAAAACTCAAGCTTTCCGTTTTTTGAACGAATAGCACTATCCCAACATTGCACATATACATCCATCTTTTGTGATAATGTGAATAATTCATTTTCAAGCTGATCGGCCTCGACATCATCTGCACTGCGATGAATCCCAACAGCAAATTTATCAAGCCCAAGTCCGTCATAAATTCCCCCTGCTTTAAACTCATCTCCATAGTTACTTTCCAACCTCTTATCGGATATCCAGTGCGCACTCATATTTATCATACCCGCGCTGGCCCCCATAATAATGGAAGCGTTACTTTCATTTATGGCCGCGGGCAATTCATATTCTGCTAAAAAGTTATTTAAAGAAAACGGGTTTCCTCCGTGCAGAAAAATAGCGGAAGCGTTTTTCAGCAACTCATGTGCTCTTTCCTTTGTCACGCGATAATCAAGCAAATGGTATTCATCAAAGATAATGCCCACAGGGTGAAGCCAATCGGCAATTATCGTTCCAACAAACTGGTCATTAGCATCATACTCCGATGGAGTTGTACAAATCGACACAAGCGAATTTCTGTTGGTCAAATCGTTACGTAGAAGCTCTGCCACTCTTTCGGGTATCGTTTCGTTAAACCAGCAAAAATAGTAATGAATTTTTTTCATGATAAAGTCCATTCCTTTCGTTGTGCTAAAAGACAATAGTATTGATAACGAGCGGATTACCTGCTTTGGTGGTATAATTGGTTTGAATGGAAGACAACTACAAAGCACGGCAGGAGAAGGTGCAATAAGTGGAGTGTCAACCCTCGCACGCTAATCATTGTTTTAGCATATCGTTCATAACAACAAAGGGTGTTGATCCAAAGTATAAAAAACAGCTCATTACCATATTTAACGATCGAAATCCTAAAATTTACGTTTTGGCTGCAAGAGAATTTGGAGGATTACTCTATCAATGTCACCATCGCAAATCCTAAATTAGTCAAGACCGTCAAGGGAACAACTATGCCATTAAATATAAGTGAAATCTGGACGCCGGGGCAAGAAACGCGCAATAATTATGTTTAAAATACGAGCGTATTTACTGACCCTTAATAGTTTATGTTGTTTAATCCCATGTTTCTGACGCAAGCTTCTTGTGTAATGTTTTTAATTTTTTTTGGCGTTCCTTGTAATCGGGCATAACCTTTGCCACAACCGCCCAAAACCGCGCTGAGTGGTTCATTTCAATCAAATGCGCCAGTTCATGGACGACAACATAATCAATGACGCTATCTTCAGCCATAATCAGCCGCCATGAGAAATTCAGGCTCATTTTTGATGAGCAGCTTCCCCATCGTTTCATAGCATTGTTTACTCTGATAACCATCGGAGATACGCCTATCTGTTTTGCGTAAACAGCTACTCGGTCGGTTACATGCGTCTTTGCGAGTTTTTTATAAATTTTAACGCATGTGGCTTTGATTTGTTCCGGTGTCAAACCGGGAGGTATGTAAAAAACGTTTCCATCGAAACCCGCTTTTGCCCCATCACGTTCTGATATTACATGCTGCTTTCCCCTAAAAGTAATCAAGCTGTCGTAGTTTATCGCAAAAGATTCCTTCTTCTCCGCTTGCAAACGTTGTTTGGCGAGAGTCTTTAAAATCCATTGTTCTTTCGATAAAATGAATCTGTCAATTTCCCGTTTCGGCATCCGCAACGGGGCCCGGAACTCCACTTCGCCGTCACGAATATGTATTACGGCGGTTTTTCGGTTTGACCGGGTTAATATATAATGAATCACGTTTTCTCCCATAATTTTTTACTCATATACTCACAACCGCTTCCGCCGGAATCCAGCCCGTTGCCCCATTTTCGTTTGTAGTTAATAATATCGCCATGATGTTTCAATCCTATCATAACTTGGTAATATTTACAATCAAATATTTTATTTTCATACAGGACAGGATTTTCTTAATAAACATGTATTAAAGACTAATGCCGGAGATATTTTTATTGAATAAATACGAGCGTATGGTTCAGGATAAAAAGCTAGAGAAAACCGTCTTTCGCGTGGGCGCATACTGCCGCGTATCAACTGATAAAAACGACCAATTGAATTCGTTTGAAAGCCAGCGGCGGTACTTTAAAGAATATATAGATCGTACCCCTAAGTGGGAGTTGGCGGACGTTTTCGCGGACGAGGGTAAATCCGGGACAAACACTAAAAAGCGGACGGCGTTTAACCGCATGATTGCGTGCGCCAAAAACGGCGAATTAGATTTGATCATAACGAAAGAAATCTCGCGTTTTGCCCGTAATACGCTGGATAGCATTTATTATACACGTGAGCTTAAACGTATTGGCGTGGGTGTTATATTTTTGAATGATAACATAAATACACTTGATCCCGATGCGGAACTTAGACTGACGATTATGTCCAGTATTGCGCAGGAAGAATCGAGAAAAACATCCGACAGGGTAAAGTGGGGCCAGAAACGCCGTATGGAGCAAGGTGTGGTATTTGGAACAGATATGCTTGGTTACGATGTTCGCGGCGGTGAGATGTTCCTAAACGAAGATGGCGCAAAAATCGTCCGATTAATATTCCATAAGTTTGTTAATGAAGAAAAAGGGACGCATGTAATTGCCCGTGAATTGCGGGAGGATGGTATCGCAAGCTATAAAAAGAAATTAATTTGGTCGGCGGCAGCAATCTTGCGTATTATCCGAAACGAAAAATATTGCGGGGATTTGGTGCAAAAAAAGACGTTTACCCCTGATTATTTAACGCATGAAAAAAAGTACAATCGCGGCGAAGAAGAGTTTGTGATATTGAAAGACCATCATGAACCGATCATATCCCGCGAGATGTTCAATCGAGCGAATGAAATCCTCGAAAGCCGAGCTGTATCTCCGGAAGGTAAAGCCAAGCACTCTAACCGATATGCGTTCTCCGGTAAAATAAAATGCGCCTGTTGTAACTCCTCTTATGTAGCACGGTATAAAACCCGGAAGGATAATACTCAACACAAGTTATGGCGGTGCTTTAAGGCGGTGCAATACGGTAACCCTCGAATTGATAAAACAGGAAATCCGGTTGGATGCTCCAACGACAGCATACGCAATTTAGATGCGGCGTACATTATGGGTCTTGTAGTAAGCCGCCTTGATTTCGATAAGGATATGATAATCCGTAATTTACTTGGTGTAATAAAAAACGTACTGACAACAGATAACCCCCATTTTCAAATTGAATCATTGGAAGCAAAATTAACCGATCTTGATGCTCAACAAAAGAGGCTTATTGAAATATACATGAATGCCATGATTACTTGTGATGAGTTTGTAGAGGCGCGGAATAAATGCGGCATGGAAATCCAACAGACGCGTGAATTAATCGAAAATGCGAAAAAGCAAAATATGTTGGTCAAATGCCAGCAAACATTAATTAGAGACATTGAAGATACGCTCCGGGAGATGATTGGAGGTACATGTAATGATGATGTATTTTTACGGAATATCTTAAACAGGATGTTAATATATAATCGTGATCGGATCGATGTTTATCTTAATTATTTACCCCATCAATGGGGCTACGTCATAAAAACGGCGTCCCGATTCGTCTTCCCAACAGATAAGCGATGAAAAACCCTTAAGGTTGGAATATAGCAAAGGGAGCATTTTCAACAATGACGTACCCAAAGGCGAGGCAGAAATGTTCAATACAGAAGACGCAGAAATGCACCTAATAAATCAAGCACAGGACAAGCCTTATTGCACACGATTTTTGATACATTCCATAAGAACGAAAGATAAATTAAAAAGGTATGACGGCATTACAGATAGTTCTTTAAATGTCATGACCGGAAAAACAGAGCGGGTAATTAATGTGTTTATGGCTTAACTTATGCTATATTGTTTTTCTAGTTTTTCCATAACGCAATCCACTTGCGCCGAGGTTAGTAAGTTTCGCTTAACAAGGGAAAGTAGCATAGATTTTTGGAGAAGCATAATAAAATCCCTGTTTTCTTGTATTTGGATTTTTGAAACCGGATTGCCTACATAAGAAAATTCGCGGGGACTCATAAGCACACACCCAATCAAGCAGATATAATAATGCCTATGAGATTGAGGTTTGTCCGTATGTCATTTTTTATAAATGCCTAATACTGCTTAAATTCGTGATTGCTATACCGTATAATATCAGTCAGTATGTTTTTCATACAATGCAAGGTGAATAGGGGTTGAAGCTATGAAAACAATTCGACAAATTGCCGAGGAAATCGGTGTGACAAAGCAGGCGGTATATAAACGCTACAAGGGCAAGCTGTATAAATCCGTACTTCCGTATGCGCGTAGGGCTAATGGTGCTACATACATATTGGAGCAGGGCGAAAGCATTATAAAACAAGACCTTTTAAAGGATAGCGCATACACTGGAGCGCATACGGAGTATGCGCCGGAGATGCTTGTATTGGTGATTCAAAAAGAATTAGCGGAGATAAGTAGACAAGTTGCTGAGCTTACCGCCGTCATAAAATCACAGCAAAAACCAAGACCCCAAAAGGTGAAAAGGCAAATAAACCGACCATTAAAAAGCGCACCGATTGAGAGTCTTTTAAACAAATAGTTGCTTACGCATGTTGCTCCGCTCCATGCGCGGCAATGCTCGTTGCTACGCAACATCGCATTGCCAAAACCGTAGCCCACACCCTGCCCCAAACCCCTGCCCGCCGAAGTCGCTAAGGGCGCACTTTTGCACCGGCAAAAACCGCCGGTGCTTTTTTAGCAACATAACCAAGCCGTCCCGCATACCCTGTAGAGATTGCAAAACGGAAAGAGCGGGTTATTCGGTGGCGATTTATCATTTTTCAGTTAAAAGAATTGGGGGCAAAAGCGGGCGTTCATCGTTTGGTGCGGCTATGGGGAGTATGTTAGAATTTCGGACAGAATGGTAAGGATGTAGATACCCTAACCAAGGAGGTCTAACATGTCTGAGATCAGAAAGAAGTACGATGAAGAATTCAAGAAAAACGCAGT